>ENA-OPCG01000007-OPCG01000007.1-human-gut-metagenome-genome-assembly--contig:-NODE-7-length-124160-cov-16.223617_pt1 | contig 124160 bp, 98 predicted proteins | sample MGYA00241248_ERZ501476 | MGnify/ENA primary metagenome ERZ501476 (study PRJEB25962, sample SAMEA2042629) | human gut metagenome | biome: human gut; feature: human-associated habitat; material: faeces... | reverse complement strand
CAAATGCTTTGACCATGTCAGGCTTAGGTTGCATAACACCTCGCTCATAATTATAGATACTTTGGCGAGTGACATGAATTTTTGCTGCCTTAACAAATTGGTCAAGACTGTAACCACACATTTTGCGGGCTTCTCGCAATCGAATAGGAATAAATGATTTACGCATTAGGTTTTTGTTTACAAAAATACAAAAAATAAAAGTAACTGTAAATAAAACAGATATAGGTTAACATAGTTTTAACAGTTGAATAAGCTTGGAATAAACTTCCCTTGATTTTCTTTGTCCATCCCATTATTCTTTATACCTTTGTCCCCCGAAACATCAAGAGCAGTATTTATCTGCACCAACCGAGCACGACAGCCACGGTGGTCAAGATACGATGTGGAAATAAGTTTAATTTCAAAAACAAGTCATTATGAACAATTCATTTTACAACGATTTTGCTGCGCGTTTTGCAGCTGGTACACTCACTTCACTTGTTGAATCATTCAATAGTCAGGTAGGAAAACGTGGCTTTAACTCCGCGCGTGCTGCCTACGACCAGGCTCTTATTGACGAGCTTGTGCGCCGTGGTATTGATGTGTCGGTGGTGTTCGACGGCACAACTATTTCTTTTGCTCATTATGTGGAGCTTGACAACAATAGTTTGGTAATAAAATAATAAAATCAATTAGCAGCATTTAAACAGTATATGATGCCGCCTGCTCTTATGATACCGCATCGTTTTAATTGACTTTATAAGGTGTAGATAACATATGCAAGCGATCTATGCTTGCTGTCAAATGCATCTATGCTTGCTATCAAATGCATCTATGCTTGCTATCAAATGTACTTTTGATTGCTGTCAAATGCATTTTTATACAAAAAGCAGATTGCATTAGCCGTAATACCGGTTGTGTAATCTGCTTTTTATCTGTACATTTTATAGAGCCTCTTTTTTAAGTTGGCTCAATTGAAAATTCTTTATAATCGATGTTTTTTTAGAGAATTCTACCTCTAATCGACAGCTTCAGCACGGGATAAACCTGCAACCAGTCCATGAACTTAGAGATGTCGTCGTCGGCATCCTGGTCGATCACCTTCTGAAGGTCGCCCACGCCATCGGCATAAACTACCGGTTTGCCTTGGAACTGTGCTCCAATCTCAAAGCGTGCGCCGAAACGTTTCTTCGGGATAAGTCGGCCAAAACCAAGACCAAGGTAAGGGCGGAAGTTCTTTACCTTAACGCCGCCATTTACATTACCATTCTCGTCCACCGGAATCTGATAGTCGCCAATTTCTATGTTATACTGCTTGCCTTGTGCATAAAGGTTCTGCAGGTCGTCGCTGTGACCAGAAATCTCTATAAGCTTGTCGCCTCCAACAGAGAATCCTGCTGTTACGAAGAACGAGTTTGCATTGGCAAATGGATAGCAGTCGAACTTTACGTCGAACGTTGTTCTTGAGAACTTGCCCTTAATGTCCATCTGTCCTTCGTAGTTGTAGCCTTGGGCCTGGCCAGCCACATCGGCAGATGTATTGATGTTGATGTTGGGCATAACGTTGAGTCCCACACGTGCCTGTACATATTTGGTGAGTGGAACAGCCACGTCGAAACCGATACCCTCGGTACCTACACCCACGCCCACGCCTACACGATTGGCGATGCCATACAGATTGTCGTCTTGTGCCGAAACGGCAGTAGCACCAGTCAGCAGCATTAGGCCGATGACCATACTTTTTACTAAGCCAAATGTCTTCATATTCATTACGATTAAATTGTTAATTGTGTCTTTTGCAGACCGGTTCTTTCTGAAATTTTATCAGTTAGTACAAGTCTATGTGTTTAATTTTGCAAATATAGCAAATAAAATGTAAAAAGACAAGTAATGGCTATAGAAAAATGAATTATATTTACTTTTACTACCCGTTGGTGGAATTAATTTAAGTTGATAAATATGAGTAAAAGGTTGTACATGTCGCTGATTTTTATTAAGTGGAGTTATCCATTCCTATGATCTGTCAAAGGCAAGTGTGGCTGACAAAAGGATTGAGACAATATTCTCACAACTTACAGACCTGTTCTTAGTCATCAGGAACTACGCGAAAATAACGAATGGTTTGTTTGCCAGAATCAAGATAAACATAAAAAAGAAGGTTTCATGTTTTTTCTCCCTCTTTTTTTCTTTTTCTTATCCATAAGTAGGTGTTCAAAATTAATCGCATCTATGAATCTTATAAAATAGAATTATTGAGCCATAGAGGGCTTTAAAATCTATAAAAACGGGTTTAAAAAGAGAAATCAGGTTATCTGAGGGCACTGAAAAAGGTAGCCTTTTAGAAGTAAATTCTACGTTTTAAGACACAAAAGCAGATTGCATTAGCCGTTATGTCGGTTTTGCAATCTGCTTTTTTATTTCTTGATATAGTTTTATATCGGGCCTTATATAGGTTATAAAACGCCTATATCACAGTACTTGGGCTATTCGAATAGAGCTTCTTAGCTTAATCGCAATATTCTCTTGATATTTGCTGCAAAAATGACCATTGCACCTTGCATCTGCATACTATCTATCCCATACGACAATGCTTTATCATAGCCGTATACTTGTTTTAATTCTGAATTTTTTCCTGACTTCGTCACTCAAAAAAAACGTATTTTATAACTGATTACCCCAGTTCGGAATATAATAGCGATTAGTTGCATGTGAAGACAGATACGCGAGTTCTCTTACCATGCCATCAGACATGGGCTGTATATAAAGAATCGAAAGAGATTATTCTGTCTTTAGAACAACGAGAGCTGCTTTGTGTTTTCGATGCAGTACCCCTGCAAAGCCTTGGGCTTGTTGTCAAAGAAACAATAAGCTCCCAATGCTGAGATGAGGTTCATGACAAAGTTGTTCACAGACCTATGACGCGAATGTACAATCTGTGCCGTATTCTTCAGCATGTTGTTAATGGTTTCGCCCTGAATCATGTCGATAGGGATGTTTTCGTGCCACTTGCCGTCGATAATCTCACGGCAAGCTTCGGACATTGCGCCTGCAATCTCGTCGTTGATAACACCAAGAGAGTGGTTGGTTTGTGCGGCAGCCAACTTGACATAAGCATTTGCTATGATGAAGTCGGGATAGTCGCGCATGGTCTTGCGCGAGATGTGATAGTTGTTAATACCGTGGCAACCAAGTTGTCATCTTACAAAACCTTCATTCTGTACATCAGTCCCAATTCAATGCGGCTGGTGTTGTAGTTGACCATCAGGCTCTGCTTGGTATATTTGTATTTTCGGCCCGTATATGCCAGGAAAATGCGCAAGTCTTGTTTCTCCTTTCTTGTTGGATAATACTCCACGGCTCCTACATAGCCTAATGCCTTGCGATAGTTGTTGAACTGTTCTGATTTAGTAAGGCTCGTTGTTTCGTACATACCCTTAAGCATAAGGTTCCAGTCGGAAGCAAACTGCCAGTTCATTTTTGTAACCCAGCCTTGGTATCTAATCTTTCCTACATATATTTTGCCCTCTGTGTTAGTGGTTAACACATCCGCCAACTCGTTAGATGCAATTTTCATTCTGTCCAAGTCGTCGTAGGTCATATTGTAGTCGATGTACCATTGTAGGTTGTTTAGGTTGAGCTTCTGTCCCAATCTTAGGAATCGGCTGTACTTATGCTTTGCTTGTGTGCGTATAGTGTACGACCAGCGTGTCTGCAATTTGCCGTCCAGCATCTTGCCGTTCCATCCTATGCTGTAGGCAAGAGGTATGTTTGATTTTTCCAACAATGCAGTATTTATCTTTGCAGCACCATTTTCGTCGTTACCTATTATATTTCCGTTGGTAACCTTGGCGTTTTCGCCAAACTCGTCCTTAAGCTTGCCGTTGTAGGTATTGCTCACCTCTATGGAGAATTGCTGGTTGGGCGTAGCGTTGTATAGCAGGTTGACGGCCCCCTTCGAACTGTCCACATTGTCCTCAATGTCTGAGTATTGGTATATAAACAATGGATTCTCGTCAAATTCGAATGATCCTAATGCCTGACACTTCTTGCCTCCCTGAACAGACCAATGGTCGTTAAACTTCCATCCCACCATCATATAGTCGGTAGCCTTGGCAAATCCGTCCTCGCTTTGTGCCTCGTGCGACTTGTTAAGGCGTTGGCGAAAACGGTAGTACAACTTATCGGTAAGCCAACCTATCATCTCCACCTTAAGGTAACGGTTGGCCATATGCGAGTTCCATTCTCCGTTGCGCGAGTCGTACATAGTCTGGTTGCTCATACCATAGTTGAAGTACAGCTTTAAGGCCTTGCTTTTCTGTTCGTGTTTTGTCACCATCTCGTATAGCGACTTTATATCTATGTCGTCGTCGCCAAGTCCGTTGTTGGTGCCTTGCGCCATAGTGTGCATTGGCATTGCGGTCAATAATGCCAATGCTATTTTAATGTAATTAGTTTTCATCTTTAGTATTACATGAATTGGATTATAAGATAGCCCACGCCGTAAGCGGACCAAAGTAGGTGACAAGTATAAATACGCCTACCATACCATAAATACCAAGTCCGATGCCACCTACTCGGGCACCTTTAAAGATTAGGGCCACTACAATGGCCAATTGTAAAAAGATAATAGCTGTAGTCATAGAGATATTTGTCTTTAGGTTTAAGTTGTATAATTCTTAGTTATTAGTATCACGCTGCAAATTTACGTATAAAGAATGATTAAGCGTTTTAAATTTTTGACAAAGATTTGTAAAAAAAAGAACTAAGGGGGAAAAAACATGTAATCCCCGCCACTTGCACAAGTGACGGGGATTTTTCTAACTACTACAATCAATTATTATACTACCTAAGCCACACCGCTCGACACCCCTGTTGCCATTGACAATTGGGACAAAACAGTAGTAATACAAGGTTCGCTGTTTGCTGATTCAGGTATTTTATGGCGCGCTAATAGGCATACTTGTAAAGCCATAAAAATACAAATCTTTTTTGGCGGTATGGCATTGATTTATTATATTTGCAACAAATGAAAAGATTTTTGCAATATATAAATAAGTTTTTGCCATGCCGCCAAAGTCGTGATATAGCCTTGGTGCTGGGTGGTGGCGGAGCACGTGGTTTTGCTCATATAGGTGTGATAGAGGTTTTGCAGGAGCGGGGCTACAACATTACTTCGGTAGCCGGCACGTCGATGGGGGCGCTTGTGGGCGGACTGTTTGCAGCGGGCAAGCTTGATGAGCTTAAGTCGACTGTGTTGTCGGCAGATAGGCGCCAGATATTGTCGCTGCTTGATGTGTCGCTTGGCCTTGACCATATAGCCACTGCCGACAATCTCAGTCAATTGTTCGACCGTATGACGCAGGGTGTGCGTATTGAGGACTTGCCGCTACCATTCTGCTGTGTTGCATCCGATCTTGTGTCTGGTCGTGAGCATGTGTTTCGCGAAGGTTCGCTCAGCGAGGCTGTGCGTGCGTCGATATCCATTCCAGGAGTGTTCTCGCCAGTGCGCATAGGTAGCGAAGTGCTTGTTGATGGCAGTCTGCACAACACTCTTCCACTCAATAGGGTTGAACGCCGTAAGGGCGATATGCTTGTGGCTGTCAATGCCTGCGCACCTGACAGTGGAACGAAGTCGGGTTATTTGCAGCAGCGGCCGAAACCACAAAAGCCGCAGGGGCGTGTGTCTAAGTGGATAAGGCAGCGCGTGCCGAAGCTCAACTTCCAGTTGTCGGAGAACTATCTGAATATGGCTATGCGTGTAGCTCAGGTGGCTGTGGAGACCAATGCACAGATGGCTATAGCCCTTACGCCGCCCGACATCTGCGTAGACATTCCTACTGATGCCTTCGGACTGATGGACTTTGAGCGTGGCAGCGAAATAATAGAATATGGACGCAAGGCAATGGAAAAGGCACTTGCAGAATATAAGAAATATTGATAATTTCAACTAATAGACCAATTACTACTGCTACTTCAATCAGCAGTACGCGGCTTGCCCATTCGTTGGCCTTGCCCAATGGTGCGTTGTTTCCATAAGGTATCTCCAAGCCATTCTGCATGAGATATTCGCCCGAGAACGATTTGCCCTCGAACGAGAGGGGAGAGTTGTCGATACTGATATTTTCGGCATTAGCAATACTTGACAGCATCATTATGGCCAATGCCGGAAAAGTAATGTGCTTGGAATACTTTCCTCCACATAGTTAAGCTCAAAGACTTCATGCTTGTGTATTGGGTAGGTGAATTCTTTCTTTCGCCGGTCCGCCACATACATGAAGTCGCTGTCGAGCAGCGGAGGCAATTCGCGCAATACTCTATCTTCCATAATTTGCAAATTTAGCAATTATTTTTGAATGTCCCCAACTGTTTGGTGCTTTTTTCGGTAATAACACATCAATTTTTGTGCTGTATTTTGCATTTGAATATTCGCAATTTCAAGTATTTTTGGATTATCATCCTACATGGCATAATCTATTTATGTCTTCGTCGAATGTTTCGCGGTTTATTGCGCGTGTACGCATTGCCGACTTATAATTGTAAATGGTTTGGATGGAATAGAACAATAGCGTGGCTATCTCCTGACTGTCGGTCACTCCGAGTCGCATTAGAGCATAAATGCGCACTTCGGTAGTCAGACTGTTAGGAGAAGGCTGTTCGATTTGAACATTAGGCAGAAGCAGGCTGTTGAGTTCTTCCACAAAACTTGGGTATAGTTCAATAAATGCTCGGTCGAAACGTGTATAGAATGTTGTGGCTTCTTCCTCGGCAAGCTTGTAGCTGTTGATGGTTTTAAGCAAGTCGGCAGTTTGGTTGGCTTTAATCTTGCGTCCTACAAGTTTGCGATATTCTATCAGTTTGCGTATATATACAGCACTGATGTCCATAAACAATCGCATGTATGTCTCGCGTCGATGGTTTGTGGCTATCAGTTTCTCGTTCAACTCGGTAAGCTTAAGGTTTTGGCTCTTCACCTCGCGTCGACTTCGTGCCAGCCATTTGTTCTGCTTATAGCCGAATATTGCCATTGCAAACAACACGAGCGATAGGAAACTTACCACGGCAAGCACCCCACGCACAATACGCTCTTTATGTGCCAATGCCTCTTGATTGGCATTAGCTATAATAGGTAGAATGTTTGATATTTCGAGCATTCGTAAACGATTGTTGTAGAATTGTGCATCTTCCATAGATATGTATATGTATCGTGCTGCGTAGTTGGCATATTTAGAATTTTTCTTATATAGATAGGTTGATAATTCTTGCAAGGCGAGATTCTCTTTCAGTGGGCAAACAATATCTGATATAGCAGCTTCTACAATGTATTTTTCGTAGAGTTGCATATTTCCCAGTTCGCGGTTGTAGCGTGCTATGCAGTAAGCGGCAGATGCATGTACGCGGCTGTTTACCGGGCTATTGTTGATGGCTATAGTGTAATGGCGCAGCACGTCCTTGCCTAATGGGTTTTCGAGATAAGCGAGCTCACCACTAAGATAGGCATACAGCCCAACGTAGTTGCTGTGTGTGGTATTGACCGTTAGCCGTAGAAATTGCAGTTTCTTTTGGCGGTAATAGTTTTTAAACTCTGACTTGTCGCAGAATGATTCCCAATAATTATATAGCCAAGTTGTGGTATAGTAATAGTATTGTTTGAGTTGTTGTGGTACATTTTTCTCACCAATTTCATTTAGCAAGGTTTCGGCTTGACTATAGAGTCCGCCCGTAGACAGTACGGCTGCTCGGTTTATACGGTTTAGTGTTGCAAAGAAGGTGTTGTTGTCGGTCAGAGCGAGAGCAAGTCCGCGATTGGCATATACCATGGCCGAATCGTAATTATAGGTATAGTATTCGCGGTATATAGCGTCGAGAATAGATAAGCGTTTGCCATTGTTGTGAGCCATTCGCAGTTTTATCTTCAGTTGTTTAATCTTCTCTTCCTTTTGTTCGGTATATAGCTCGCGTCTATCTATGTACTCGTCGAGAAGCTTCAGAAGGTGCTGCTCGTCTACAATATCTGTTGTAGCCAAGGTCGATTTTGCCATTATTTGCATTGGCGTAAGGATGAAAAGGATGTATAATATCAGCCGCATAACGATTGGTTTAAGGGTTTAGGCTGCAAATATACTAATTATTATTGAGATAAAACCATCTACTTTAATAAAAAAGCATAAACTTTAAAAAGCTCTGATACTTAGTGGTTTATGCGCTTTTATTTCTTTTGGTTCGTTTACTTCCAGTTTACGCACACATACATTCTGCCGATATAGCAGCTAACTTTGCAACCGAAAACAAAACATAACGATTATGAACCTAAAACTCAAAACTTTTTCATTTGCCCTTTTGGCTTCTGCCTCTACGGGTATGTATGCACAAACGCATACAGAAAACAATTCAACAAATGATTCGGAGCAGCCCAAGAAAGAAGAGCGCAACGTTATGCTCAATGCTGCTGATGCAAATAAACCACGTGAGATTCAGATAGGACTACCGAGTGAAGACGTCACCGTATATGAGAATGGACTACCAGCGGTTTACTCTTCGTCGGTGCATAAGCTCTCTGCTCATTGGCGTAGTGATGCTTCGCTCAAGGGTACCGACCTCATGACACCGTCGGAGAGTGCCATAAAGACTGGTAATATTGCTTATGCTGTATCGGCTTTTAGCGAGTTGGGACAAAAGGAGTTTAGCGGAAAGCTCAACTATAAGGCAAACCATTTTGGAATGCAGAACTTCGACCTTAATCTCTCTGGTGGTATTGGCGACAAATGGTTGTATACCGCCGGTATGTATCAGAACTTCGATCCGGGTAGCTTCAAGCTGCGTTTTACCGATTATGCCGACCGCACACAGATTTATCATCTCGGCTTGACACGTATCCTTGGTGATGGCAAGGGACGCATCTCCTTATTATATAAGTATTCCAACAGCAAGAATCCCGGCAACTTTGCCAATGCGGCGCCGTTTATCTATGTCGGCGATGGCAGCATAAAGAAGCTTGCCGGCTTTGACCCAGGCTTGGACTCGTACGTACAGCGTCAAGGCTCGTTTAAGTATCTCAATACTAAGACGGGCAAGATGGAGACGTGGAATATGACCGATGGCAACGACAATCGTGCCAACGAGGTGGCTCTCATCAGCCAGTATCAGTTTGACAATGGTTGGTTGTGGAAGCTTAATGCCAAATATATGAACGCTCCTCGTGCCAACTATGTAGACTATGGAGGCAGCACAATCTCTGAGGTTACTGAGGCCGACGGCTATCAACTTTCAGACGGCTCAGCTTACAGTGGACTGATTGAGGGTAGACGCACATGGTTGCATGTAGGCAAGGTTAGCAATGCTCTCTTGACTACAGAGCTTAGCAAGCAGCTGGGCAACCACAAGCTGATGTTCGGCTTGAACGAGTGGTACTACCACCTTAACTACCATTCGTCATCATTCCAGTGGGCTGGCACTGTTGAGGCTTGTCCACGTACATTGAGTCATCTGTATGTCAATCCGCTTGATCCTACCCTTACAGCCAAACGTTCGGAAACATTTGGATATAACGAGCTAAGTCCTGAATATACCAAGGGTTCGGAGAATAAGCTTGCGGTATACTTTACCGACGAGTGGAGAGTGTCGCCTAAGTTCAAGGTGTTCTATGGCGGTCGTCTGGAATACTATCGTATGTCTGCCGACCAGATAGCCACTTCTCGTTTCAGTGGTTTCCACCTTGGCAACTACAACACCTACTCAAGAGCAGAGGATGGCTCGATTGTTGCTGCTGAGCATAATATAGTGCCAGCCAATGTCACAAAGAATAAGCTCAATTATGCTGCAACATTACAGATGACGTACAATCTCACCAAGCAGTTTGGTTTTACTGCCGACGCTACCGTTGCCACACGCTTTCCACGCATCAGCGAGTATGCCGGAACAGGTCCTACCGAAGAGCAGTACAAGCGTGTAACCATACCATTGGTTCGTGGTGGTATCTTCTATAAGAACAATTGGCTCGACCTCTCGTCTATGGTGACATATATCTCAAAGTCGAACAATATCGACCAGCAGAACCTTACCAAGCCTGGCACATCGGAGGGCAAGACAGTATTGCTTATATATAATATCCAGACATTAGGATGGACAACTTCTGCCGAGATTAATCCTATAAAGAACTTCCACATGCACGCCCTCTTTACCTATCAGAAGCCGGTGTACAAGAACTATAACGCAAGTGTAACGTTCAGCGATGGCCAGACAATGGGTGTCAATGCCAACAATATGATTGTTAAGGAGATTCCGCAGGTGCTCATCGAGCTTGACCCTAAGTACGACATCACCAAGAACCTCAACGCTTGGCTCAGCTTCCGCTACTTTGGCAAGACCTATGCCAACCTTCAGGAGGCTCTCTACTTCAACGGTCACTGGGAGACCTTTGGCGGCATCAACTGGAATGTCAACAAGAAGCTAAGCCTTGGCATGAGTGTAGTTAATATCTTCAACGAGAAGGGTGCCAAGGGAACAATCAGCGGTTCGGAGCTTATCACCAAGGAAGAGGCAGGCAAGTATGCAGGCAAGTATATGAGCGGCAGCTATATGCGTCCGTTCACTGTGGAGTTCAGCGCAGGCATCAAGTTCTAATTTAGATAAAGGTTTATAACATAATTATTTAACAATCAATATTAAAAACCAAATGACTATGAAAAAGTCTATTATTCTAATCGCGGCGATGTGTATGACATCTGTTATGACATTCGCTCAAGACATCATCCGTGTGTCGACCGATAAGACCGACCTTGTGATGAAAGTATCGCCTAAGGGTCGCCTTTACCAGGTTTATCTTGGCGACAAGTTCTTAAATCCTGCCGATTACAACAACCTGAAGTGGGATGTTTATGCGGCATCAGATGGAGCTGTTTGCCAGCGTGGACACGAAGTGTATGCCACATCTGGAGCCGAGGATTTCTTTGAGCCTGCTGTAGCCGTAACTCATGCCGACGGCAACATGACCACCTATTTATATTATCAGTCATCTGAGCAGAAGGCTGTGAAGGGTGGCACTGAGACTGTCATCACTCTTATGGACAAAGTTTATCCATTGACAGTGAAGCTACATTATGTGGCTTATGCCAAGGAGAACGTCATCAAGGCTTGGAGCGAAATATCGCATAAGGAGAAGGCACCTATCACACTATGGCGCTATAGCTCTACAATGCTCTACTTCAAGTCCAACAAGTACTTCCTTACCAACTATCATAGCGACTGGGCTAAGGAGGGACAGCCCGAAACCACACAGCTGAGCACGGGCAAGAAGATTATAGATACAAAGCTCGGCACTCGTGCAGCCATGCAGGCTGAGCCTTTCTTCGAGCTTGGCTTTGACGAACCTGCCAAGGAGAATGAAGGCAAGGTGATGCTTGGTACAATAGGCTGGCCTGGCAATTTCCGCTTTACTTTTGAGGTAGATAATGTTGGAGCCTTGCGTGTTATACCTGCCATCAACCCTTATGCTTCCGACTATAAGCTGAAGGCTGGCGAGGTGTTCACAACTCCTGAGTTTATCTTCGCCATGAGCGATAATGGTATGGGTGAGGCTTCGCGCAACTTGCACAATTGGGCTCGACAGTATCAGGTGAACATGGGTATGGACGACCGTCTTACTCTTCTTAACAACTGGGAGAATACAGGTTTCGATTTTAATCAGCAGAGCCTTGCCGAGTTGATGAAGGATGCCAAAGACCTGGGTGTAGATATGTTCTTGCTTGACGACGGATGGTTTGCCAATAAGTATCCTCGTAAGGACGACCATGCTGGTCTTGGCGATTGGGATGCCACCAAGAGCAAGTTGCCTGAGGGTATACCAGGATTGGTAAGAGATGCCAAGAAGGCAGGAGTGAAGTTTGGTATCTGGATTGAGCCAGAGATGGTTAATCCAAAGAGCGAACTCTTCGAGAAGCATCCCGACTGGGTTATTATGCAGCCACAGCGCGATACATATTATTATCGCAACCAGTTGGTGCTCGATATTAGCAATCCTAAGGTTCAGGATTATGTGTTTGGCATTGTCGACCGCATTATGACCGAGAATCCGGACGTTGCTTACTTCAAGTGGGACTGCAATAGCGTCATTACCAATATCTACTCGCCTTACCACAAGCATAACCAGGGCAACTTCTACATCGATCATGTGCGTGGCATCTACAATGTGCTCACACGTATACACAACAAGTATCCTAAGCTCCCGATGATGCTTTGCTCAGGCGGTGGTGGCAGAATGGACTATGAGATGCTGAAGTACTTTACCGAGTTCTGGTGTTCTGACGATACCGACCCATACGAGCGCATCTACATACAGTGGAGTCTGTCTAAGTTCTTCCCGGCAAAGACAATGGGCTCGCATGTAACCAACTGGAACAAGAACACATCAGTTAAGTTCCGCACCGATGTATGCAGCTCATGCAAGCTTGGCTTCGACATCGACCTCAAGTCGCTCTCGGCTGATGACTATAAGTTTGTGCAGCAGGCAGTAAAGAACTACAACGACATGAAGCCGATGATTCTTGAGGGCGACCAGTATCGCTTGGTTTCTCCATACGAGGGTAGCCACTGCGCCATCAACTATGTAAGCAAGGACAAGCAGCGTGCCGTACTCTTTGCCTACGACTTGCATCCTCGCTACAAAGAACCACAGCTTAACGTGAAGCTTCAGGGCTTGGACGCCAAGAAGATGTATACTATAAAGGAAACCAACCTTATGCCAGGCAAGGCTTCTGAGCTTGAGTGCAACGGCAAGCAGTATAGTGGCGACTATTTGATGAAGGTTGGATTGAACGTATTTACAGCACAGGATGGTACAAGCCACGTGCTGACATTAGAGTAAGAGGAAATGATATTGTAAGTAGATAGTTTTAACAAATAAGTTAGTTATAAGCGAAGTCATGTTGATGCTGTATTCAGCGTTGGCAATGGCTTCGCTTTTTTCTTAATATTATAACATAATTACAGGTTTGTCATCTTGTTTGCATGGCTCCCATGCTGGATATAGTACAAAAATGTGGGATAATGGCAGTGTTTTGGGGTCTGGTATCATTCGTTTGGGATTTATGTAATGTATATTTCGATATTAACACCATGTGCCTATTTTTTAGGATGTCACTTAGACAGAAATTAGGTAAGAAAACCTACTCCGAGTAGAGGTAAGATTAATGTGCGGTCGGGCAATTCCTTACCCATTACCGACGACAGAATCAATGCCGGACACGTGATGTCAATAACTATTGATGATAACTTCTGGTCGAATCGGTCGCCCATGTAGCTAAGCTTGCACAATGCATAGCCATGCACAACAATGATGAATAGAATCACCATTACTTCGATGTTTTCCATATAGCTGTTGTTTTTTACCATTTGCTGTTACCGCATTCGTCTGTAGGCAGATCATTCGGATCGGTATAGCCATTATTATCATTGCCATTATGCTCACACAAAAAGTAATAGGATCGTTTTCTTCCATGTTTCATTTCATTTTATAGGTTTATTCTTTGTCAAGGAATATTATGGGGTTCCGCCGCCATGCTGCTCTCTTCCTCAGGCAGTTGGTAGCGGTGTGTAGTGTGGTCGTTAAGGAATATATGGTTGAGTGTGAAAGCCAGCGACTCCAATGTCTGCTGCCGTATAGCAGGCTTTAGTTGGCACTCCCATATCGTGATGCAGTGCCATCCCATTTCGGCAAGCCGTTTTTGTTCCTTTCGGTCACGCTCGCGGTTGCGTTCTATCTTAGCATGCCAGAAGTCGGTGTTGGTCTTGGGCAATCGGTAGTACTGGCAACCCTCATGTCCATGCCAGAAGCAGCCGTTGACAAACACCACTGTGCGATACTTGCGCATTACAATGTCGGGACGACCGGGCAGGCGGGGATGGTTCAGCCGATAGCGAAATCCTCGGCCGAACAAGTAGTGCCGCACTATCAACTCCGGCTTTGTATCCTTGCTGTGTATAGACGCCATACAGCGATGGCGCTGCTCACGTGTCATCTTGTCCATTGTAGGAGACAAAGGTATACATATTTTGTGACTTTTCTACAAGAATGTTATTATGTTCAATATTATTTATTAATTTTGTATCATATATATTATTCTATTAATATGAACCTTTACCACTATTATGTCACTTTGGAATAGAATCTTAGATACAATAAATATAGGTGCTGCTTCACACTCTGCCGACAACGACATCACGTCCTTTACACGTGATGCCGACAGCTATGCCTTTGTGGACGTGGAGGTTGGCGTAAAGAATCATAAGATTCAAGACATTGGAGCGTTGCGCCATGATGAGGCTACTTTTCACAGGAATTCCAAGGCTGACTTGCTAGATTTCTTGTCTGATATAGATTTTGTGTGTGGTCATAACATTGTGCATCATGACGCAAAATTTCTGTTTGGCGATAAGAGGCAGCGATGGGCACTTGTTGACACTCTGTATATGTCGCCCTTGTTATTTCCCGAACGACCCTATCATCGACTTGTGAAGGACGACAAACTGATGAGCGACGAGATAAACAATCCTGTCAACGATTGTGAGAAGGCACGCGAACTACTATTTGATGAAATAGCCCATTGGCGTAGTTTGTCTGAAAGGAGGCAGCATATCTATGCCTCATTGCTCATTGGCATAGAAGAGTTTGACGGTTTTATGCAGATGGTAGGGGCAGAGAGCAATGCCAATGATTCTTTAGTAGAACTGATACAGGCTGAATTTTACGGCAAGATTTGTGCTAATGCCGATATTAAGACATTAGCAGTAAAATATCCTTGTGCGTTGGCATACGCCTTAGCTTTAATTGACACTACCGACCAACGATCGGTAACTCCTGCTTGGGTGTTGTACAATTATCCTGAGGTGGAGTACGTTATACGCCAGCTTCGGCATACACGTTGTGCTGTTGGATGTGAATACTGTAACCGACAGCTTGACGCCCGCTATAACTTGAAGCGCTTCTTCGGATACGACTCGTTTCGTACTTATGATGGCGAGCCTTTGCAGGAAAATGCCGCATGTGCTGCTATTGACGGCAAATCATTGTTGGCGATATTTCCAACAGGTGGAGGCAAATCGCTTACATTCCAATTGCCTGCTTTGATTGAAGGAGGTAGTGTACATGGATTGACTGTAGTAATATCGCCATTGCAGTCGCTCATGAAGGACCAGGTGGACAATCTTGCCGACCGTGGCATAACAGACGCGGTGACCATCAATGGATTGCTCGACCCTATATCACGCTCGCTTGCTATAGAGCGTGTGCAGAGCGGTGATGCTTCGTTGTTGTATATATCCCCCGAGATGTTGCGCTCGAAGACCATAGAGAAGATACTCATGGCTCGTCATGTCGTGAGGTTTGTCATTGACGAGGCACATTGCTTCTCGGCTTGGGGACAGGATTTTCGTGTTGACTATCTGTATATTGGCAAGTTTATCAAGGAATACCAAGAGCGTAAGGGTGTCGACACACACATACCAGTGTCGTGTTTCACGGCGACGGCAAAGCAGAAAGTGGTTCAAGATATATGTGATTACTTCAAGCATTGGCTTGATATCGACTTGCAATTGTTTGCCTCGTCGGCTTCAAGAAAGAATCTGCGTTATAAGGTGATACACGTCGATACTGATGACGACAAGTATGCGCAACTTCGCGAACTTGTGCGGATGGCATCATGCCCGACTATTGTATATGTGTCGCGCACGAAGCGCACACACGAACTCGCTTCGAAGCTCACTCGCGACGGAATGAAGGCTCTGCCGTTCAACGGCAAGATGGATTCTGACGAGAAGATAAAAAATCAGGATGAGTTTATGTCGGGTAGGGTGGATATTATCGTGGCGACATCGGCTTTCGGCATGGGTGTAGACAAGAGCGATGTTGGTCTTGTTGTCCACTACGACATTTCAGACTCGCTTGAGAACTACGTACAGGAGGCTGGACGTGCTGGACGTGACCCAAATCTCACGGCACAATGCTTTGTGCTATACAGCGATAACGACCTTGACAAGCATTTCATTCTGCTCAATCAGACGAAACTCAGTCTTAGTGAGATACAGCAGGTGTGGCAAGCCGTAAAGAGCTTTACACGCCAGCGTCAGCGTGTGTGTTGTTCGGCGCTTGAAATTGCCCGACAGGCAGGTTGGGACGACTCTGTATCGGACATAGAGACTCGTGTGCGTACTGCTCTTTCGGCGCTTGAGCAGAGCGGTTATATAGAGCGTGGCAACAATGTGCCGCATGTTTATGCCACGGGTATAACTGTGAAGAACATGGATGAAGCACGTCGTCGTATCACAGCTTCGTCGTTGTTCGAGAAGGACGAGGTGGAGAAGGCTGTGCGTATAATAAAGTCGCTGATTTCGCAGAAGCATATCTCAAAGGCACAGGACTCTGAGGCAGAGTCGCGTATAGACTATCTTGCAGATATTCTTGGAATGAACAAGAGAGAGATTGTATCTGCTGTAGAGCGTATGCGTCAGGAGGGAATACTTGCCGACAGTAAGGACATCTCGGCTTATATGCAGGATGTAGGTTCGGAACGCAAGGCTAAAAACTTGCTTGAGTATTTTGCTCAACTTGAGGAATACATAATAAAGCATATTCCTGACGAATCGCTGCGCATATCTTATAAGCAGCTTAACGACAATGCTGTGCGCGATGGATTGGACAAGTCTACGGAGAAGAACATCCGAACGTTGCTTTACTTTCTTGCCGTGAAAGGTTACACTCGCAAGAAGGAAGATGTGTCGCGCAACATCGTTGTAAGACGGCAGTCGGATATGGAATCAACCTTAAAGCGATTTGAAAAGCGTCTGAACATTTGCCGTTTTGTCGTGGACTGGCTCTACCGTATGGCTGAGAGTATGGACGATGAGACAAAGAAGAGTGGGGCTGTACAGTTTTCGGTAGTAGAATTGCTTAATGATATTAAGACGGATGGACAATTGCTCTTCTTCGATTCTACAGATTTGCAGTTGGAAGATGTGGAGGAAGCATTGCTCTACCTTTCTAAGATAGGAGCGTTGAAGCTCGAAGGTGGATTTCTTGTGCTCTATAATGCTATGGACATTCGCAGACTGAAGGACAATCGCTTGCGCTATAAGCAGGACGACTATCGTACGCTCAACGAATTCTACAAGCAGAAGATTCAGCAGATACATATAGTGGGCGAATATGCTAATCTGATGGTCAGCGACTATGACGCTGCCCTACAATATGTGCACGACTATTTTCAGATGGACTATCGCCAGTTCATCGGCAAGTATTTTAAGGGCAATCGTGTGAATGAAATCAACCGCAACGTTACTCCTGCCAAATACCGCGAGCTTTTCGGACAGTTGTCAGCTCGACAGAAAGAGATTATAGAGGACCGTGAGTCGCGTTGTATTGTAGTGGCGGCAGGTCCAGGCAGTGGTAAGACACGCGTTCTGGTGCATAAGCTTGCGTCGCTGCTCTTGCTTGAAGATGTGAAGCATGAGCAGCTGCTTATGCTTACATTCTCGCGTGCCGCTGCTACTGAGTTCAAGCAGAGACTGATGCAGCTTATTGGCAATGCTGCCCACTTTGTTGAGATAAAGACATTCCATTCTTATTGCTTCGACTTGCTCGGGCGTATAGGCAATCTTGACGATGTGAGTGGCGTTGTGGCAAAGGCTGCCGAGATGATAAACAATGGTGAGGTGGAGCAAAACCACATCGGCAAGACGGTGCTTGTAATTGACGAGGCACAGGATATGGGCAGTGACGACTATGCTTTGGTTTCGGCTCTTATGTCGGTCAATGAGGATATGCGAGTCATTGCTGTTGGCGATGACGACCAGAATATCTATGAGTTTCGTGGTTCAGATTCGAAGTTTATGTATCAGTTGAGTAAGGAACCGGGTGGACGTTTCATTGAGATGACTGAGAACTATCGCAGCTCACGCCTCGTTGTTGGAGCAGCAAACGATTTTGTCAAGTCGGTAAAGTATAGACTTAAGACAGCCCCGATTTTGTCGATGAGTGATGATGATGGTGAGGTAAGAATAACACGTCATATCTCCAAATACATGTTTCTGCCCGTTGCCGACGACATAATGAAGCGTGGCAATGGAACTACGTGCATACTGACGCAGACCAACGAGGAAGCGGTTGTTATGCTTGCGTTGCTTAACGGTCGCGGTGTAAAAGCCAAATTGATACAGTCGTTGGAAGGATTGCGGTTTTCCAATCTGATGGAGATGCGTTATTTTATGAAGTGTGTTGACAGCAGAAAGCAGTCACCGCTCATTGCTGATGAGGCATGGGAGGAGGCGAAGCAAAAGACTTTCAGCAAGTATGCTATGAGCAAGAGTCTGCAATACGTGCGTCGCTGCGTGGAGATGTTTGAGCAGACTAACCGTGCCAAATACTATAGCGACTTGCGAGAGTTTGTATTTGAGTCGTCGGTGGAGGATTTCTGTGATGTTTCAGATGCCGAAGTGGTGGTATCTACAGTCCATAAGTCGAAAGGTCGTGAGTTTGACAATGTGTATATGCTGATATCCGATAAATTCAATCACACTGACGATCTTCTGCGTAGATATTACGTAGGAATAACCCGAGCCAAGCACAATCTGTATATCCATACCAATGGTGACGTATTCGACAGTATACATAATTGTCAGCGCTACACGGATTCTCGTCAATACGCAGTGCCAGAGGAAATTGTACTGCAACTCTCGCATAAGGATGTATACCTTGATTATTTCAAATATAGCAAACAGGAAGTGCTTGCCTTGCATAGTGGTGACGAGCTTACTTATAAAGCTCCATATCTGTGTTGTGCTCCAACAGGCAAAGCCATAGCCCGACTCTCACAAGGCATGATAGACAAACTTGCCAAATGGGAGACTAAGGGTTATAATGTTGCATCGGCAAGCGTACGCTTTATTGTGGCATGGAAATCAAAGAATGCAGCAAAAGAAGAAAAAGAACTGGCCGTTCTGCTTGCTGACTTGAAGTTGAGAAAGGTTTAAGTGTTAATACACAAAAAAGGGAATGTAAAAAAACAGTAAAAGTATTCTTACATTCCCTTTTCTCAATTATTTTTGGCTGAAGGTTATCGGCACAAAGAACTTCACATCAACGGGCTTGCCCTTCTGCTTGCCTGGCTCCCATGCTGGCATAGATTTAACCACGCGCATAGCCTCATTGTCGAGCACATCATAGCCTGTTGATTTTACAATGTAAACGTCGTTGATAGTTCCGTCTTTTTTGACAACAAATCCTACAACAGCTTTGCCTTGCTGTTTGGCTTTGATTGCAGACTCTGGATATTTCATATTCATCATAAGAAATTCCATCATTGCTTTGTTTCCACCCTTAAATTCTGGCATCACCTCAACTTTGTCAGAGGATTTAATATCAGACTGTTTTGACTGCATATTGTTTGTTGATATGCTGTTTGCTGTGGTGTTTACAGCTTTTGCCATACTGCTCATGTCCGTAGTGTTGGCAAATACGCTTACTGCCAGTGTAGCCACTGGGATAACGAACAATGCCTTGAGCATCATCCATCTGTTTGATTTCTTTTGGTTCATCATAATGATTCTTCGTTTTAGTGACTCTTTGTTAAGGTTGTTGGCAAAGGGCTGCAGACGATTGCCAACCGCCTTTATTACAAGAAATTGTTGATATTGTGTTGCATCAATGCCTTTGTTTAATACTGCCTCATCCACCTCAAACTCGTGTATGGCTTTCAGATTCTTGCCTATCAGCCACACGAAAGGATTGAACCATTGTATAATTGTGGCTACTTGAAGAATGATGAGGTCAATGTAGTGCCTTAAGCGTATGTGCTCCTGTTCATGTGTGAGTATGAACCCACGGTTGTTGGCATAGTCGTCGCGGCTCATCACTATGTAGTGGAAGAAGCAGAACGGACTTATTGTATAATCGGTAAGAACTATGGTGTTGCCTCTATTGTCGGCGATCTGCTCGCATTTGCGCAAACGCAGTATCAGAGAGGCTGTTTGAACCACTGTCATCGTGAATATAGCCACGACACCTATTATATATATACAGATCATGATGTCAGCCAAATTCCATATCGACAGTTCGCTTCCATTGCCGTCTATCATTATTTCTGGTAGTTGTACTGCTTGGCGAAGCATATTTACTGTTGGATTTGTGCCGCCCGTGAAGTGAATAAACGGAACAATAAATGAAAGGATCAGACATCCAAGTATGATTATTCGGTTGAGCCGATGAAATGTCTCCTTCTCAAGCAATGGCATGGTGCAGGTGTATAGCAGAGCCAATGCCAAGGCTGATTTTATAATATAAGGTAGTATCATAGTTCTTCTGTTTTTGAATTATCTCTTTTCTCCGTACCTTTGTCTATCAGATTTAGTATCTCCTCCAGTTCCTCGTCCGATATATTCTCTTCTTTAACAAAGAACGAGATGAGTGAATGTAGACTGCCGCCAAAGAACGATTTCTTTACTTCCTTCATTGCATGACGTGTGTATTCGGCTCTTGTTATTAGAGGCGAAAACACGTATGTCTTGCCTCCACCATCGCGCTTATACGATATTACGTACTTCTTGTGCGTAAGAATTTTCATAAATGTGGCGATAGTGGAGTAGGCGGGACGTGGCTCGGGATAAACGTCTATTATCTCGTGCGTTGTCATACCACAACCTTTATCCCACAGAATATTCATTATCTGCATCTCGGCACGTGTTAATGTATTGAAATCTTTCATGTTTATATATGATTGAGGGGTTTATCTAATGTTTTAGATTTTCTATTGGCAAAGATACTTTAAATGCCCATTTGTTGGTTGCGGATACACACAAAAACTGTTTGTGGAATATCGATTTTAACGTATGTTGTTAGATATTAGTTTCGAATTATTAGATATTAACTGGCAATTAAATTAAAAAAATGTCCCAACCCTTCATCACGAAGAGCTGAGACCCAGATAGCTAATTAATGAGAAAAAACTACGATGCAAAGATACGACTTTACTTTAGACAAAAAAAATCCATAGCGCATCTTTTATGTTTAAATTACTTAAAAGCGTAATTGTTTACCAATACTTAAGACATTTCAACCAAGTTGAGGCGCGTTTAGGCTTAATGTGTGGCGTTCCACCAAGCTGTTTGCTTCTTCGTCTCTAAGGCTTTAGCATTAATCGAGGGGTCGGATATGGTAAGACCAGAGTATTCCTTAAGCTTCAGTGATTTATTTCCTGCTCCTGAGTATATCATGCCCGTTGTACCTTTATACGGCACAAGCTTATCTAGCAACTTTGTACCTTCTGTATAAGTGGTGGCATCATCGCCGCACAATACACGCAGATAACTGCCTAAGTCGAAGTAGACAGTAGGATTGAAGTGCTCTACGTCGAGGTCTTGCACATCGTCTATCTTGTCGAGGTCGAAGGTGTGTGTGCTATTGATGCCCTTCATAAAGCTTGCCATTTCTTCCGTATATCCGAGGTCGGTAACGGCTATTGTGCCGTATGGCATAGAGTAGTTGTTATAGAAAGAGGTAAAGTCTCTGCATAGCGCCTCGTAGTCGGGATTGTCGGCAAGCAGATACTTCAGTATTTTATGGTAAGGCAAACCATATCCCATCATCTCGCTTGTTGAGGCAATGAGATAGTTGGCAGCTTCTCGCAGTTGATAAGCCACTTCTATTCCCGACATATAGCAGTCGTCGAACAGTATGAAGTTCATCTTCATTCCAGCATTCTTTATACCTTCGTTAAAGTTGGATATATCTATAGGTATGGCTGTACCACCAAAGTAGCGTCTTTGAGTGCTTTTAGGTTTAGGCATCCATCCCTCTCCGTGGCAACCAATAATCATAGAGTAGTTGTCGGCAGGTGCCATTTGTTTAATGCTGGTAAGCAAAGATGTTATGCCGTCGGGTATTGTATAGTCGTAGTCGGTGTATGTCTTTAGGGTGTCGCGTTGGCATTTGCCTTTGTTATAGCCTATATATATAAGGTGGCTTGTCTTGATGTTCTCAGATATGAAGACAATAAGCTGCGAGTTGCCAAGTCCTTTCTCTTGTTCAATAGCTCGCTCCATGTCTTCAAGGTTTACCTTCAAGCTAAAGTACAGACTATTGCCGCCATTGTTGTTGGCTGTATATGGCATAAATACAAACAATGTGTTCTTGGTCTTGGTAGGCACAAATGGTTTTACCGGATTTACTGGATCGTCGTTACCACCACACGATGCAAGGACGATGATGGAGAAAAGTAGTAGGAAGAAATGTTTAAGCATATATAGAAATGGTTTAAAAAAAAGAAGAGGGTGTCAAAAGAGAAGTTAAAGGAAGTTTTAATTCCTATAACTCCTATTTTGATACACCCCTTATATTACTTATTTCTCAACGCTGCCAGCGATTCCTTCAGCGCAGCAATTTTCTCCTCAGAGTCGCTCTGCTTTTTGCGCTCCATAGCTACAACAGCCTCAGGAGCATGAGCTACAAACTTCTCGTTAGACAGCTTCTTCTTAACGCCTGCAAGGAATCCTTCAAGGTGCTTAAGTTGAGCTTCTTGCTTGGCAATCTCAGCCTCAACGTCAATCATATCGCCAAGAGGTACAGCAAACTCGTCTGTTCCTACCATGAAGGCAGAAGCAGTAGCGTCCTTCTCGGCCACTACATTAATGGCAGAAAGATTAGCCATTTTGCTGATGACAGAAGCGTAAGCCTCGAAATTGTTCTGGCCTACAACCTGAAGCACAAGAGCATCCTTGTTAGGAATATTCTTCTGATTGCGCACGGTGCGCACGCCACCAACAATCTGCTTAACGCTTTCGATATCGTTTACCACAGCGTTGTCCTCATCAGAAGGAGCATCAAGTTTCAGTTCGGCACGCATAATCGATTCGCCCTCATTACGGTCATATATGTGCTGCCACAACTCCTCTGTGATGAATGGCATGAATGGGTGTAGCATCTTCAGCAGAGTCTCAAAGAACGAGAGAGTCTGATTGTATGTTGTGGTATCGATAGGTGATCCGTATGCAGGCTTAACCATTTCGAGATACCAGCTTGAGAACTCATCCCAGAACAACTTGTATACAGCCATCAGCGCCTCTGATATACGATACTTAGAGAAGAGGTCGTTAACCTCGGCATTGGTTTGCTTAAGCTTAGCCTCAAACCACTTGGCTGCAATAGCATTAGCTTCAGGCTGCTCGCCTTCGGCTACCTGCCATCCCTTAACAAGGCGGAATGCATTCCATATTTTATTGTTGAAGTTGCGTCCCTGTTCACACAAGCTCTCGTCAAATAGAATATCGTTGCCGGCAGGAGCAGATAACATCATACCCATGCGCACACCGTCGGCACCGTATTTCTCGATAAGACCAATTGGGTCGGGCGAGTTGCCAAGACTCTTAGACATCTTACGGCCAAGTTTGTCGCGCACGATACCTGTGAAGTAAACATTGCGGAAAGGCACATCCTTCATATACTCCTCGCCAGCCATAATCATACGTGCTACCCAGAAGAAGATGATGTCTGGACCAGTTACAAGGTCGCTTGTTGGGTAATAGTACTTAATCTCCTCGTTTCCAGGGTTGTTAATACCGTTGAACAGAGATATAGGCCAAAGCCATGAAGAGAACCATGTGTCGAGAGCGTCCTCGTCGTGAACAAGCTGATCGGCTGTGATGTTCTCGTAACCCTTAATCTTGCGGGCTTCCTCAAGAGCCTCTTCCTTAGTAAGCGCTACAACATACTTCTCCTCTTCGCCCTCAGCTGTTGGGAGGAAGTAGGCAGGTATGCGATGACCCCACCAAAGCTGACGTGAGATACACCAGTCCTGAATGTTCTCCAACCAGTTGCGGTAGGTTGTTACGTATTTAGTTGGGTGGAACTTAATCTTGCCTTCGAGTACTGGAGGCAGAGCTATATCAGCAAAGTGCTTCATTGATAGGAACCATTGCTTACATAGACGTGGCTCAACAGCCGTATCCTGGTTGCGCTCCGAATATCCCACCTTGTTGTCGTAGTCCTCAATCTTCTCCATAAGGCCAGCTGCCTTAAGGTCTTCAACAATCTGCTTGCGCACGTCCATGCGGTCCATACCTACGTACATGCCAGCTGCCTCAGATATGGTTCCATCTGGGTTGAATATGTCGATTGTCTCAAGATTATGTGTCTTGCCAAGTGCGTAGTCGTTGACATCATGTGCAGGAGTAACCTTCAAGCATCCTGTACCAAACTCGATATCTACATAACGGTCTTCGATAACAGGAATAACGCGGTTTACTAAAGGCACAATAACCTTATGACCACGCAACCACTGATTCTTCGGGTCCTTAGGGTTGACACACATAGCTGTATCGCCCATGATTGTCTCTGGACGTGTAGTTGCAACAACAGCATAGTAGCGACCGTCGGCATCCTGATGCAGAACCTCGCCCTCGCAACCTGTAGGTACAACAGGGTTTGTGTCGGCATCGGCTACATAGTAGCGCAAGTTAAATAGATGACTCTTCTCGTCACGATAGATAACCTCTTCGGTAGAAAGCACAGTCTGAGCCTTAGGATCCCAGTTTACCATACGCAGACCACGGTAGATGAGACCCTTCTTGTACAGGTCGACAAATACCTTGAGCACGCTCTCCGAACGCTCTTCGTCCATAGTAAAAGCTGTGCGATCCCAGTCACAACTTGCGCCAAGTCGACGTAGCTGTTTTAGGATAATGCCTCCATGCTCGTTAGTCCAGTTCCAAGCATGCTCAAGGAACTGCTCGCGTGTAAGGTCGCGTTTCTTTATGCCCTGTTCGGCAAGGCGGTTTACTACCTTAGCCTCGGTAGCGATAGATGCGTGGTCGGTGCCAGGTACCCAACAAGCATTCTTTCCCTCCATACGTGCTCTACGTACAAGGATATCCTGAATAGTATTGTTAAGCATATGGCCCATATGCAGCACGCCAGTAACGTTTGGCGGCGGTATAACGATAGTGTAGGGTTCGCGTCCGTCGGGCTTGCTGCTAAATAGCTTATTGTCAAGCCAGTACTGATACCATTTCGACTCCACTGCTTGTGGGTCGTACTTACTTGCTAATTCCATAAGTGTTTTTATTATTTATTTTTTTTCTTTGTTTTATTGCTTATGATCCATAAATTGGATATTCCTTGCAAAATTAGTAAAAAAGCGTGTAATTCGGCTATTAATATGCCACTATTTGCTGTATATATAGCATAGTAGGCTTTTTATTATCAACTAAATAATGCCGAAATGTCTAAGTGCATTGGCTATGCCATCCTCGTCTACGCTTGTAGTAACGTAGCTGGCATTGGCCTTTACCTTGTCCAAAGCATTGCCCATAGCCACACTTGTGCCGGCAGCTTTCAGCATAGAAATGTCGTTGCCGCCATCGCCAAATGCCATTGTCTCGCTAATGTCTATACCAAGCTTCTGTGCTATGGCGCGTATGCCGTTAGCCTTATCGGCATTGCTATTGTTGATATCGCAGAAAGCTGGGTGCCATCGTGCCGATGCACAACTCTTTAGCTGAGGCTTGATAATATCTTCTTCGTCCTCGGTTATGAAGGGTGTTATTTGCAGTACGCCCTGGTTTATAACCTCGTCCATAGACACATCAAACTTGTTGTAGGTAACGTTGAGCAGATTGCGGAAGATATCCTCAAACCTTTCATCACGGTTTATAAGTTGTATATCCTCTCTTCCTACCACTACTGCCGGCAAGTCGTGTTGCTTGCAAAAGTCTATAAGAGCTTCCACTTCGGCTTTGGGTATAAGATCCTCGCGCACAACCTCGCCTTTGTAAGTGCATAGGGCGCCAGTGGCAAGGATATATCCGTCCATAAGATGTTCTACCTCGGGTATGTTGTTGAGCAATTGTATAGGTCGACCAGTGGCAATTAATAGCTTTACGCCACGTTTCTTTGCCTCTTCAAGTGCTTCAACTGTGGATGTGGGAATTTTGTGTGTGTTGAAACTTACAAGTGTGCCGTCAACATCAAAGAATAGTGCTTTAATCATATATATAGTACTCACGTTATCGTATGCAAAATTACAACCATTTATTTAATAGACAAAATTAAAACAGGCAGAAATCGTGTGATTGTGTTAGGAGGGTTGAAATTAAATTAGTACTTTTGTAGGAATTTAATTTAAGTCAACTTTTTTAGTCGACTCATTCACTTTAAACAACAAGCACATCGGTATATAATATATGGACATAAACGAACAGGCGCAACTTGCGTGGGACATAATAGAGACTACAAACACTAACCTCTTTCTTACGGGTAAGGCTGGAACTGGTAAGACAACATTCTTGCGCCGACTGAAGGAGGAATCGTCTAAGCGTATTGTGGTAGTGGCACCTACGGGTATTGCTGCCATAAATGCCGAAGGCGTAACCATACATTCGTTCTTCCAGTTGTCGTTTGCTCCATTCATTCCTGATGCTCAGTACAAACTTAAGGAACAGCAATACCGTTTCTCCAAGCAAAAGATACGTGTAATACAATCTATCGACACACTTGTGATAGACGAGATATCCATGGTGCGTGCCGACCTATTGGATGCTGTTGACAGCGTGCTGCGGCGTTTCCGCAAGAACCAATTGCCGTTTGGTGGTGTGCAGATGGTGATGATAGGCGATTTGGGACAGCTTGCGCCTGTTGCTAAAGACGACGAGTGGCAAATGCTGTCGCGCTATTATGACACGCCATATTTCTTCTCGTCAATAGCACTTAAAAGCACACGCTATGCTATTGTGGAGCTTAAGACAGTATATAGACAGAGCGACTCGCATTTTGTAGAATTGCTGAACCGTGTGCGCGACAACCGTGCCGACGATAAGGTGCTTGCCGCTCTCAACTCGCGTTATATTCCTAACTTTCAGCCAAGAGTAGAAGAGGGATATATCAGGCTGACAACGCACAACTATCAGGCTCAGCAGGAGAATGAACGACAGCTTGCGCTTTTGCCTGGTAAGCCTTACACCTACGAGGCATCCATTTCGGGCAAGTATCCCGAGATGCTTTTCCCTACAGAGCAAATACTTACGCTAAAGGAAGGGGCACAGGTGATGTTTGTAAAGAACGATTCGTCGGCAGACAAGGCTTTCTACAATGGTATGATTGGTACGGTGACAGAGATAAACGAGAAGAACTTCTTTGTACGTACAAAGGATACTGGTGTGGTGATAAAGGTGGAACCCGAACAATGGGAGAATACTCGCTACGAAATAGATGAACGGACAAACGAGATAACAGAAGAGATAGAGGGAACCTTTAAGCAGTTTCCAGTCAAGCCGGCTTGGGCTATAACTGTGCATAAGAGCCAAGGTTTGACCTTCGACCGTGCTATTATCGACGTTCAGCGAGCCTTTACTCATGGACAGACTTATGTAGCATTGTCAAGATGCCGCACGCTTGAGGGATTGGTGCTTAGCGCACCTCTGCCTATGTCGGCTATTATACGCGACGGGGCTGTAGACGATTATGTAAGCCGTGCAGTAGAGCATACTCCTAACAAGGAACAGATAGACTTGTTGCAACGCGACTATTATCTATCGGTACTTAGCGAATTGTTCGACTTCCGTCCTTTAATGAGCGCGTTCAATCGAATGCTTGACATGCTTATGGGCCACTTCCGTCGTTCGTATCCTAAACTCATTATCGAATATAAGGCACGACTGGAGGTTATAAAGACGCAGTTGTATGACGTGGCCGAGCGTTTTAAAATGCAGTACAACCAGATTGTGATATCTACACCCGACTATCAGACAGATGTGCATCTGCAAGAGCGACTTACCAAGGGCGCAACTTATTTTGCACGAACCATATCCGATATTGAGACGCTTGTAAAGAATACTGATGTACATACCGACACGCCAGAGGTTAAGAAGATGATGACGGAACTGCTGGCAACGCTTAAGGAACTTGTTATGCAGAAACGTGCCTTGCTCAACTATGTCAAGGACGATGGGTTCAGTCTTAACGAATATCTGCATCAGCGTGCTGTGGTGTTGATGGGCAAGGTTAATGAGGGTACAAAGAAGAATACGGCAAAACAAAAAACGGTGGCAAAGGACAGGTCTTCGGCAAAATCAATGGTTGAGGCTAAAGACAAGCCAGCTGCAAAGACAAGGACAGAGGCAAAGGACAAGGCTGGTTCGGCTGTTCCAGAGCTTAAGGTGTTGCATCCCGAGGTGCTTGAGGCGCTAACCGAATGGCGACGCCAACGCGCAATGAAAGCACACATGCCCGCTTATTGCATATTGCAGCAGAAAGCCTTGATAGCCATTGCCAATTTGTTGCCTCAGGATAAGGAGGCCCTTGCCAAGATTCCGTTCTGTGGAAATGTCAAGGCAGAGAAGTATGGCGACGAGGTTTTGGCGGTGGTAAAGAATGCGATAGAAGGGGGAGAAAAGTCAAAATAAATCTCCTCAAAAAAGTAATATATATTACTTGCCCATTTAATATATATTACTTTGCCATTTAATATAATATACTTGGGCATTTAATATAATATACTTGGGCATTTAATATAATATACTTGGGCATTTAATATAATATACTTGGGCATTTAATATAATATACTTGGGCATTTAATATAATATACTTTGAGGTGGCAAATGCAATGCGCCCCGAAGGGTAGGTTGTTCAACATCAAATGGATATTGAACACCATACCCTTCGGGGCGTACCATTTGCCACATTAGGTATATCTCTATTCTATATACAAATGTCAATTATTGTTTTCTTCCTTGCGCCTTACTTGCCAGCGTGTTACCAGTGTGGCAAGCACACCATACACGGCTGCCTGCATCCACAAGGCCCTAACTTCTGACGTTATGTCGCCAAACACTCCACCGAGGGTGTTGAGCTTTATAAATCCCTGTATGCCGTATGTTGACGGGAAGAGGCAAGAGAACCACTGCCACATCTCAGGTATATTGCTCTTAGGCCACGACACACCCGACATAAAGAGGAAGGGTACAGACGTGAATACCACAAGCAACATAACATTCTCGCGTTGACGTACAAAGAATGAGAACGTAATAGAGAAGAAAATGCAAGCCAACAGATAAGGCAATACAAACAGGGCAAAATCGTAGGCGTGCAGCAATTGTACGAAGTGGAACAGTCGTGGCACGGCAAGCAGCACCCAAGTGGCAATGAGCAGGAATAGCACAAGGAATCCCATTGTTCTGCCTACCATTATTCGTGCCAGTCCGAATCGTCGCTCGTACATATCGGTAAGTCTGCCGAAGCGTTGTTTCTCGTAGCTTGTGCCGTAGGTAATGCCAATGCCAAGCAACATCACTTGCTGTATGATAAGCACCAGCACACCAGGCAAGATAAAGTTGCCGTAGCCTCCGGTGTTGTTGAATATCGGAACGTCGGCAACGTTTATAGGACTTGCCGTAATTTGGTCGTCGCGGTTGGTATAATTGCCCGACAAGGCTATCTGTATATGAGCGTTCATATCGGCAGCCACAGCTGTGCACGTCTGGAATATTGCCTTATACGTAAGCATCAGTCCCATGTTGCAGTAAACACTTACGTGAGCCTGCTCCATACGACCAAGTTGTCGGTCAAAATCTTCGGGCAGCAATATGATGCCATACACCTCTTGTTGTCCAACAAGTCGGCTTGCCTCCTCAAGATTGTTGCATATGGCAGCCACGCGCACATCTGATGAGGCATCGACATGCCGTACAAACTCGCGGCTTGTTTGGCTATGCGAGTTGTCGACAATAGCCACAGGCACCTCTCTTACCACCTCGTTATTGTAAATCCACGAGTATAACAGAGGGTAGGCAAGCGGCAAAAGTATGACGAAGAGCAATGCTCCCTCGTCCTTGAACATGTCGCGCATCTCGTGCAGCCATACCTTGGCTGTGTCTTCCCAGAATGTTCTTATCTTGTTCATAATAGTTTATTCCAAATATACATATTCTTTCAGAGCCTTGCTTATACGCAGCATTACAAACACAGGTGCGCATGCAAAGAACGTGAGTGCTGCCACGTTGATGGCAACATCTGCCCAATGGTTGCCGCCAAATACCACAATCTCGTAAATTATAAAGAAGTGGCGCATGGGGAAGAGCGCTGCAAGAGTCTGCAATGCTGGGTCCATAGCCAATGTAGGATAGGCTGTACCAACCATAGAGAAGCTCAATACTCCCCATAGTGAGCACATACTCATGGCCATACGCATTGATGGGAATAGTCCGAACATAAACACGCCGAATCCCTGAGCTGCAATAACGCTTAGAGTACCAAGGCATATGATAGACCACCAACCGCCTGGATGTGGAAACTGAAGAATGCCGAATGTGTAGTACAGGTAGGCAAACATTATGACGAGCCATAATATGGTTTGTGGCAACATCTTGCCTGTAATGGCAACGAATGGGTTGCCGCCTGCCTTGGCATATAGCTCGCGTGCGGTGTCTTGCTTAAGTTCGGAGCCCATTGAGTAGGCTGTAACGAGGAATATGAACAACAGCAAGCACGTAGGCACAAGCATGGTAGACAGATATATGTTGTAATTAACCCATGGATTGCCTACGGTGTGCAGGTCGATGGCTATGGGTTGAAGGAATGTCATTATCTGCTTGTCGGTATAGCCTTTTGCCGACATAACCGACTTGCCTACACCTGCCGAGGCTAATGTGGCAGCAGTCTTTAGGTCCTTGAACACAAGCGAGCCTGCCGTAAGCGACGCATAGCTGTAGTAGAAGCTAACGGTAGGTTGGCGTGAGGCAAGGAGGTTGGCTGTTGTTCCTTTAGGAAAATACAGAAAGCCATAAATCTCGTTGTGCTGCATGGCAAGTCTTGCCGACTCGAAGTTAGGGTAGTGGGCAACAACCTTTGACGATTGAAACGAGTCGAGCATACGGGTTAGCTTACGTGTTGTTGTAGAATTGTCGAGGTCTACAACGCCAACAGGCATGTCTTGAGGCTGTCCCTCTGCCATGAGCGACGTGAAGAAGAGTGTCACGAATATCGGGAAAACCACCATGGAGAAAAGATATATGCGGTTTGCCTTCAATCGGTGACACTCACGTATGGCTATTTGTTGTATTCGTTTGATTATGTTCATTTTTTAGTTTTACTTGTCAGCTCATCCGATGGCGTGTCTTTACTTCTTAAGTACAAGTGACATACCCGGACGCAAGCCTTCTATTTTGTCTATAGGACGAGCCTTTACCTCAAAAGTCTTCAAGTCGTATTGTCCGTTCGACTTAGTGGCCTTCCATACGGCATACGATCCCTGGTCCTTGATGTAGTAGACCTTCATGCGTATGTCGCGCTTATATGCAGGAACAAAGGCTGTGATAATGCTGCCAATCTTCATTCCATCCAATTGGTCTTCGCGTACATTGAATGTGCCCCACATATCATTCATAACCGATACAGACATGATAGGCGAGCCAGTACCCACGAGTTCGCCTACCTTAGGATAAACATCGCTCACCTCACCAGCCATCTGAGCTATCTGCATAGTCTCGTTGATATAGCTGTTAACCTCGGCTACAGCACCCTTGGCACGGCCTACCTGTGCAGCGGCAGCCTTTTTCTCCTCCATGCGTGCACCGTTTACAGCCATGTCGTACTGGCTTTGCGCAGCCTTTACTTGTGCCTCAAAAGCCTTGTAATTGGCAAATGCCTCATCGCGTTTCTGAGCTGTCATCACACCCTCATCGAATAGACGTTGTACACGATTGTACGACTTCTGTGCTATATCAAGGCCAGCCTTAGCCTGCTGAAGTACAGCAAAAGCGGCACGTACCTGCTCTTTGCGTGCTCCGTTATTAGCCATTTCGTCCATTGCGCTTGCAGCATTCTCGGCCGATTGCGCTTGTGCCATCTTGGCACGAACCTCAGGAGCATCGAGTATGGCAAGTGTGTCGCCTACGTTAACATAGTCGCCTTCTTTTACACGCAATTCAAGAATACGTCCGGGTACCTTGCTTGATACTCGGTACTCTGACACTTCTACCTGGCCCTGAATAGTCTCGGGTTCTTGCTTTAGCGATAAAGCTCCTATTGCAGCCACTGCCGCTATTACTGCCGTTGAACATGCGACAGTAATGAGTATATTCTTATGTTGTGATTTTTCTGACATAATATATATATAATGTGTGTTGTTATTGCAATACACCAAGTGCCTTGCGTAAGTTTACCTGACTTAGTTTGACGTCTATCTCGGCATCAATCTTCTGCGACTGCGCCTGCAACCATGCTGTCTGCGCAGCCATGACATCTGTGGTTTGTATTACGCCTTCCTTGAATCCAAGGTTGGCACAACGCAGATTCTCATCCGCATTTTCAACATTCTTTGTTGCCATTGCAAGACGTCGGTTGGCTTCCTTAACCTTGAATTGGCTCTGGCTAACTTGCAGTTCTATCTTTTCGGCAATGTCGTCTTTCTCAAGCTCAACCATAGCCGATGCTATCTTGCTTGCACGCACCTTGTAGGTGCCTTCCATCCAGTTCCACAGTGGCACGCGTACCATAACGCCTACATTCCATACGCCAGACAATTTGCGCTCAAAACCGTTGTATACATTAGGGTTGCTTGCAAGGTAGCCTCCCGTCATTAATACTTGTGGCATAAAGGCGGCACGTACAACCTTTGTAGACTGTCGACTAAGGTCTAATGAGTTTTGAAGCATCTTCAGTTCGGGACGATTCTCCATAGCTACCTGGCGGTCGGCAGGTTCGTCGCTTCCCATAGCTGCAAGATTTTCGGCATCCTCATCGGCAAGTGTAATGTCTGAGTCGACATTCAATCCGCACAATTGGCAAAGAAGCATTTTTGATAAAACTAATCCGTTTTCGGCTTGGGTAAGAGCCATCTCAGCCTCATTCACCTTTACGTCAACCTTCAATCCGTCTGCGCGGGTGGCCACACCCTCCTTAATCATCTTCTTAACATCTTCATCAAGCTTCTTAACCACCTCAAGATAGCTCTCGGCAAGACGTTTCTTATGCTTTACAGACACAACAGTCCAATAGGCTTGGTCGATGTCGTGCAGAGTTTTCTGGGTAGACATCTCGATGTTGTTTTGTGCAAGTTCTTCGCCAATTTGTGCCATTTTGTTGGCTGCCGTAATAGCTCCACCCATATATATAGGTTGTGTCACCATCACAGATATGGCATACATCTGTCGGGTGTCTGTTTTAAGAGCATCCACAAACTTTTGTCCAACGTGGTTTACGGCTTCGCCAATCTTGCCTCCTACCTGGCCAAACAGGTTGCCAAATGATGTAGCCTGCTCAGGTGTAAGCACTCCTTGTTGGGCAAGGTTGGATAGGGCATTGGTTATATCGTTATGCAAAGCTCCCGTAGCATTGGTTCCGGCCTGTGATAGAGCCGACTTCTGGTCTTTGCTTAGCAATGATATTTGGCGACTTGTTAGTTCGTAGCCGCCTACCGCACTTACATGCGGCAGATACTTTGTTTTTGCAGCCTTGGTTGTATAGCGAGCCATGTCGAGTTGTAGTCTTGACGACGAGAGCGTCTTGTTGTTGCGCAATGCCATTGCACGACAACTGTCAAGAGGCAACACTTGCTGAGCATGGCTCTCGATGGCTAATGAAGCCAAGGCCAATATTAAAAGCTTATGTTTCATCTTTATGAATAATCGATTACTTGAATATGAAGCTGCGTGAGCCAATCATATTGCCGTCGGCAAAGATGCTGACATGATATGTGCCTTCAAGCAACGATTGCGACACATTCCAGAAAGTGCTGATGCTTGTTTCCTGGCCGTCGTACTCAACAGTCTTTTTCATTGTAGCCTCAAGTGTACGGTTCTGATAGTTGAAAGAACCGCCTCCACCAAGAGTTGTTCCCGATGGCGAAGTGATGCGTACATAGAATGTCTTGTGGCCATTTTGGGCTGTAACGTTCTTGGCAATAGTGAAGTTCACCTGAACAGTTTTTGTCTTCGATGTCTTGTCGGTGTTCTTTCCTCTCTTGTTCTTAAGCTGCATAGAGATGCCCGTGGCATCGAGCTGAGCGGCAATAGCCACCTTTTCAGACAAAGAAGCACGTTCGGTGTTAAGACCCTCAATTTGTCGTGTGGCCTCGCTGTATTGTCCCTTTATGCGTGTGTTCTCTGCTGTAAGGTTTTGGTTGAGACGGTTAAGCGAGTCAATCTCGATAACATAGCTGCGCAATACGGCACGCACGGTTGCAAGTTCCTTCTTAAGTCGGGCAATCTCGCGAGCGTCGTTGCTTTTTGTTTCCTTCAACTCCTTAAGCAGTCGCTCGGTCTTTTCCTGCTCTGCAGTAAGCTGTGCCACAATAGAGTCGTTGGTTATTTGGGTTTTCATCTCGCTGTATTGCTGTGCAAACTGCTGATACTCGTTCTCCATTTCCTTTTTGTCGAGGTCGGCGAGTTCTTGCATTGCCTTGTTTTCCTTCTTTTGGTTGTCCAAATTAACGTAGAGGTATGCTATTGTCCCAACAAGGGCAATACCTACTATACCCGCTACTATCCCAGTAATGAGCTTTTTCTTTTCCATAGTTGTTTTTATTGATATATCAATTATTTAAAATTAGTTTAAACTGTTGCAAAGTTACTTTATTATTCGTAAAGCACAAAATAACGATTGTTGTAAATGAATAATGTTTCCTAAAATGGAATATTATTCAAGATAAAACGAACAATGTTATGGCTTTGCGCTGTCGTCTACACCAAGTCCGAAGAGTGCAAAGTCGCCTTTAAGCGGGTCGTCTGGAAAAATCTCAAGCATGGCATTGGTCAGTCTACGGGCTGTAGACATCGAGGCAGTACGACTATTTAGCAATCCCATACGGCATGCTTCTTGCACAACATGTGTGTCGAGAGGCATAATCAATGTACGGCGGTCGATGATATCTGACCATAATCCAAGGTCGACAACCGATTCTCCTCGCACCATCCATCTAAGAAACATGCACACACGCTTGCATGCCGAGGTGGTGTTCTTGGGTATAATCTTGCTTGCTCCTCGTTCGGCGAAGAACTGGCATATGGCAGCTACAGCCTCGATGCCCGTTTTAGCGTTGAGGCGTATATATTCTTTCATGCTGCCATATTGAGCCAACATGTCTTCGTAGGCTGCAAGAAGGCAGTGCATATCGTGGCATGTGTATAGACGGTAGTAGCATGCCGTAGTGTCGGGGATATAGTTTCGCCATTCGCCCGAACGTACCCATTTGTGTATCTCGTTGTGTGATGAGTTGAGCAAGAACTCAATCTTTGGAAAAAACTGTTTGCGCGATCCGTAGCTAAGACATGATGCAAGAAAGGCCATACATTCTTGGTTGGCAGCGCCATGTACACGATGCATAAACGAGCTTGGATCGGCAGGAAGAAATTGGGTTGTTTCGTATTTAGCGGCAAGATGCGCTATTTGTTGTTTTAATTCTGTTTGCATATAATAAGTTTTGGGTGTAAAGGTACAAAAAAAAGCGATAACCTTCCCAGGCAACCGCTTCAAATCTTCAATAGGTATTAGTCTCTTCTTTAAGGTAAAAAGATTGTTTTCAGGATAACTGATGCAAAGATATTACATTTTTTATATATGCCAAACTTTTTTGGCAATTATTTTTGAAAAAAATTCCGTGTTCCCACACATACTGCAATTTGTGTAAGTTGTCTCTATGTTTTTTTATGATTATGGACTGTTTGTGCAATCATATTGTCGTTTGGTGGTTATAATCTATTATAGGTTAAGACAATAAAAAGTTGAAAGTTTAGTTATATATATAAATGTAATAAATTGAAGTGTGTAAAAAATAACATATTATTTAAGATATATATAACAATCAAGAATATGGAAAATAGAAAAGTTGCCCTTATCACGGGTATAACTGGACAGGACGGTTCGTATCTTGCCGAGTTTTTGCTTGAGAAAGGTTATGATGTGCATGGAACAATACGCCGCTCGTCGGTTGACTATCGTGAGCGTATAGCTCATCTTGAAGGTCGCGATCATTTTCATTTGCATTATGCCGACCTTGGCGATTCAATGAGTATAATTCAGGTAATGAATAAGGTGCGCCCAACTGAGGTGTACAATCTTGCTGCCCAGAGCCATGTTCAGGTGAGCTTCGACTCTCCTGAATATACAGCAAATGTTGATGCCACAGGCGTATTGCGTATTCTGGAGGCTATACGCCAGTGTGGTCTTACCAATACATGCCGTGTATATCAGGCTTCTACATCCGAGCTTTATGGCAAGGTTGAGGAGGTTCCGCAGAACGAGAACACACCGTTCCACCCTTATTCGCCATATGCTGTAGCCAAGCTTTATGGCTATTGGATTGTACGCGAGTATCGCGAGGCGTATGGCATGTTCTGCTGTTCGGGCATTCTCTTTAACCATGAGAGTGAGCGTCGTGGCGAGACATTCGTTACACGCAAGATAACTCTTGCTGCAGCCCGTATCAAGCAAGGCAAGCAGGAGCGATTGTATCTTGGCAATCTCGATTCGAAGAGAGACTGGGGATATGCCAAGGATTATGTGGAGTGCATGTGGCTTATATTGCAACACAAACAGCCAGAGGACTTTGTTATTGCCACTGGCGTACAGCATACGGTGCGTGAGTTCTGCTACTATGCCTTCAAGCATGTGGGTATTGAGTTGGAATTTACAGGCGAGGGCATCAACGAGAAGGGCATTGACAAGGCTACTGGAAAGGTGCTTGTTGAGGTTTCGCCCGACTTCTTCCGTCCTACTGACGTTGTAAATCTGTGGGGCGACCCAACAAAGGCACGTGCCGAACTTGGTTGGAATCCAGAAAAGACATCGTTCGAGGAGCTTGTTCGCATTATGGTAGAGAGCGACATGGCAAAGGTGGCTGCCGACGATGCTGGCGTAAAGGTGCGTTGCAACTTGGCCGAGTATCTTGAGAAGGGTGTTGTGAAATAATATCAACCTTATATAATCGATTAGTATTAAACGTCAAACATTTAAAGCATTGTTTGCTAAAGACAATAAGAAATGTTAGCAAAAGACAGTAAAATATATATAGCCGGACACCGTGGACTTGTGGGTTCGGCTATTTGGAATAATCTAAAATCACGTGGCTATACCAATCTTATAGGCCGAACTCATGCCGAACTCGACCTTACCGACCAGTATGCCGTTGAACGATTCTTCGACGAGGAGCGTCCTGATGCCGTTGTGCTTGCAGCCGCTTTTGTGGGTGGCATTATGGCAAACTCGCTATATCGTGCCGATTTTATCATGCAGAACATGAAGATGCAGTGCAATGTTATAAGCAATGCTTATAGTCATGGGGTAAAGAAGCTGCTGTTCCTTGGATCTACATGTATATATCCCAAGAATGCACCGCAGCCTATGAAGGAGGAGGCTCTGCTTACATCGCCGCTTGAATATACCAATGAAGAGTATGCTATTGCCAAGATTGCCGGACTGAAGATGTGCGAGAGCTACAATTTGCAGTATGGCACCAACTATATAGCTGTGATGCCAACCAATCTGTATGGTCCTAACGACAACTTCCACTTGGAGAATTCGCACGTTATGCCAGCTATGATGCGCAAGGTGTATCTTGCTCGACTGATACATGAGGGCGATTGGAAGGCTATAGAGGTGGATATGAACAAGCGTCCTATTAATCCCGACGCACATTTGCGCGAGAAAATAGGCGAGGGCAATGTTGACGGTTCGTCATCGCACGACCGTATTCTTGCCGCACTTGCCTATTATGGCATTACTGATAACAAGGTAGTGTTGTGGGGTACAGGCAATCCGCTGCGCGAGTTCTTATGGAGTGAGGATATGGCAGATGCCAGTGTGCATGTGCTGCTTAATGTAGACTTTAAGGACGTTATCGGTATAGAGAAGTATTCGTCGGTGATGTATGGAGTGGATGCAAGCGGTGCTGTAGACCGCAACAACAGCGAGGGACGTGGCGGTGCTATTCCTTCGCTTGGCGAGATACGCAACTGTCATATCAATGTTGGTACAGGCAAGGAGCTCACTATACGTCGACTCTCTGAGCTTGTGGCTCGTACCGTTGGATTTGAGGGTGAGATAGAGTTTGATGCCAGCAAGCCAGACGGAACACCACGCAAGCTTATTGATGTGGAGAAACTTCACAGTCTTGGCTGGACTCATAAGGTAGAGATAGAAGAAGGTGTGGAGCGATTGTTTGAATGGTATCGCGATAGCCTTAAGGCATAGCCATTCTGTTGTGCCAATAGCCTTAAAGTAAGAAACAGAAGTAGGCAAAAATAAAGAGGGTGTGTCAAAATAGGAGTTAACGGAAGTTTGGTCTTCGCCCGAAGTTAACGGAAGTTAGCGGACATATGTATAAATTGCTGAAAATAAAGCATTTGTCTGTTAACTCCCATCCATCGTAGATGGATTAACTTCTTCTTAACTTCCTCTAACTCCTATTTTGACACACCCTCTTTATTTTTAATACATATTTATTATACTATACCCTGTGCCATCATAGCCTTGGCAACCTTAAGGAAGCCAGTAACGTTAGCACCGCGTACATAGTTTACGTAGCCATCAGCCTGTGTGCCATACTTGACACAGTTGGCATGAATCTCGTTCATGATATTGTGCAACTTAGTGTCGACCTCTTCGCTGCTCCAACGCAAACGTTCAGAGTTCTGAGTCATCTCAAGACCTGATACAGCAACACCGCCAGCATTGGCAGCCTTACCAGGAGCATAAAGCAATTTAGCATCCTGGAATACCTTGATAGCCTCAGGAGTAGAAGGCATGTTAGCGCCCTCGCTTACGGCGATAATGCCGTTGGCAACAAGAGTGCGTGCATCATCACCGTCAATCTCATTCTGTGTAGCAGAAGGAAGAGCAATGTCTGCCTTCTCGCCCCAAGGACGTGCACCGGCAACATACTTAACGCCATACTCTTCGGCATACTCGCGAATACGTCCGCGCTCAACATTCTTAAGCTCCTTTACATAAGCAAGCTTCTCTGCGTCGATGCCATCTGGATCGTAGATATAGCCATCCGAATCGGAAAGTGTAACTGGAATAGCACCAAGCTGTATAAGCTTCTCTACTGTATACTGTGCCACATTGCCCGAACCACTAACCAATACGCGCTTGCCCTTGATGTCAATGCCACGTGTCTTGAGCATATTGTCAAGGAAGTAGACATTGCCATAACCAGTAGCCTCAGGACGAATGAGAGAGCCACCAAACTCCTGACCCTTACCGGTAAGAACACCAACAAATGTGTGTGTTAGCTTCTTGTACTGACCGAACATATAGCCAACCTCACGTCCGCCTACACCGATATCGCCAGCAGGAACGTCCTCGTCAGGACCAATATGACGGTAAAGTTCGTTCATGAACGCCTGGCAGAAACGCATAACCTCAGCATTGCTCTTGCCACGTGGCGAGAAGTCGGAACCACCCTTGCCACCACCCATAGGCAATGTTGTAAGGGCATTCTTGAATGTTTGCTCGAAGGCAAGGAACTTCAAGATAGATGGGTTTACTGAAGCGTGGAAACGAATGCCGCCTTTGTACGGGCCAATGGCATTGTTATGCTGAATACGATAGCCCATGTTGGTCTGAACATTGCCCTTATCGTCTACCCATGTTACACGGAACGATATAATACGATCTGGAATGCAAAGGCGCTCAATAAGGTTGGCGCGGTCGAATTCTGGGTGACGGTTGTACTCCTCCTCGATAGTTCCGAGGACCTGACTAACGGCCTGTATATATTCAGGCTCGTTAGGGAAGCGCTGCTTTAGGCGCTCTACAGTTTCTAATGCGTTCATTCTTTTATTAGTGTTTAATGTTGTTTTTATTTAAATCTTTTTACCTATCCAAAAGTGATGAGTATTCTTTAACGTCGAGCACATTCTTGTAAGCCGGGCGTATGATTCGTCTGCCCTCCATATTAAGCTCTTCTATACGGTGTGCCATCCAGCCTACGATACGTGCCATGGCGAATATTGGGGTGTATATTTCCTGTGGCAAACCAATCATCTCGTATATGAATCCCGAATAGAAATCGACGTTGGCGCATATTGGTTTCTTCGTGTTGCGATGAGCCTTTACACACTTTATGCCTTCTTGCTCGAGCAGACGCAGAAACTCGTACTCTTTCTCGCGGCCTTTTTCCTTTGCCAGTTCGCCTGCAAGACGCTTAAGCTCCTTGGCTCGTGGGTCGCTTAGTGTGTATACTGCATGACCGATGCCATATATAAGTCCGGTCTTGTCGTACACCTCTTTGTTGAGAATACGGTTGAGATATGTATCAATCTCGTCTACAGAGGTCCAGTCTTGTATCTGTTCCTTAAGGTGATGAATCATATTTATCACCTTGATATTGGCTCCTCCGTGCAGCGGACCCTTAAGCGAACCGATGCCAGCAGCAATGCTTGAGTAGGTGTCGGTACGGCTTGATGACGTTACACGTACCGTGAATGTAGAGTTGTTACCGCCACCGTGTTCTGCCTGAATTATAAGCAAGAGGTCGAGCATACGTGCGTCAAGCTCGGTGAAGTCCTCGTGCTTGAGCATATACAGGAAGTTCTCGGCAATCGACATATTCTCTCTTGGGTGACGTATGTGCAGCGATCTGCCCTGTACACTGTGTCTGTATATATTGTACGCGTATGCGATAATGGTAGGAAAGCGTGCTATAAGCTCCACCGCCTGACGCATAAGGTTGTCTCTTGAGAGGTCGTCTGGGTTTGGGTCGAACGTATACATCTCCAACACACTACGTGCAAGTATGTTCATGATGTTCGAACCTTCGAGGTCGATGATATGCACAATGGTCTTATGATCGAGCGACATATTGTCGTTGATAAGTTCCTTAAAGGCTTCAAGGTCCTCTTTGTCGGGCAGATTGCCTGAGAGTAGAAGGTAGGCAATTTCCTCAAATCCGAAACGGCGCTCATTTATGATAGGAGTTACAAGGTCATCAAGTTCGTAGCCACGATAGAAGAGTTTTCCTTCTGTAGGCTCAAGATGTCCGTCTTCGGCCCGTTCGTAGCCTACAACATTACCTATATTGGTAAGTCCAACAAGTACACCGCTGCCGTCTTCATTGCGTAATCCACGCTTGACACCGTATTTTTGAAACAAAGCGTTGTCTATCTTGCATGAGTTTTTTACCTCGTCAGATAATTTGTATATCAAATATTCCTTGTTCATAAATGCTACCGTTTTATCCTTAAAAAATCTCTCTATTTCTTTTTCGGATACAAAAGTACTAATTATATTTTATTTTGCAACTATTTATTGGTAAAAAATAACGAAATGATTGGTTTTTATTGCAATTAGGATAAAAATGCAGCAAAGTAACAATAAAAAAGAACGCCAACAGCAATTAACTGTTGGCGACCTTCTTTTCTTTCTTTTTCATCATACGTCCCACAAAGTTCCATGTAGGCATTTTCTTTAGAGTGCTGCGCACAGGCTGTACATCCCATAGCAGGAAGACAATCAACACGCCTATTGCCACAAAGCAAGTGTAGCCATATAGTTGTCTTATGCTGATAGACATAATGCCAGTCATGTCATAAGGCAGACCTCGTCCTATGTTGTCGGCTATTTGATGACGCAGTGCAAAACTGTAAAGTCCAGAGCACAGTGTGGCTATAGGTCCGTTTCGGATAATACCTGCCATAGTCAGTCCCATAAAGAAATGTGCAAATGGCATTGCTTCCTCAAGGTATATGGTAAGTGTTGTAAAGAATATGGCATTGCCGAACGAGCGCATAAACACTGGCAAATACAATGCTTCGATGTTTAGTCCAGGCATTATAAGCAGGTACATCAGCACTGGATATGCTGCGAGTGATGCCACGCCAACTGTCAGTAACTGCGTGTATTTAAGCTTAAAAACCTTAATCCATACCAAGCAGAACAGACATCCTGCCAGTGCCGCTGTCCATTCCACAAAGTTTAGGACATTTGTGGTAAATGTGCCAAAGTGTAATACTCCGCCCGTAAATGCAGTCTGTAGAACCTTAGGTGTAGAACCCATAAACTCTACAAAGGCAAAGAGCACAAGCAACTGCCATAGCCTTTTATACTTCCATGCCTCTGGGGCTATATAGGCATGGCGTATGTTGAGCATACGTCCGATGCACAGGCATAGTGTCAATATAAACATAATAGCTGCTGCCTGCATCTCGGGAGCATTGAGCCAGTTGTAGTATTCGCCGTAGTTGAAAAACCATATAAATTCAATCATTACCAGCGACCACAGCACACAGCCCAAATAGTCGATACTAACAAAGGGCAGTGGCTTTATAAAGCGAAAGTTGTGTGTGGTAATCATCACCGTCAGCGCAACAGTCAGTAGCAGCCCAATCATAAGCCAGTTAATGATGCGCCAGTCTTGGTATATATATAAGGTGTTCGGTAATCCACGGCGAGAAGAACATGTTGCCGAGCACCAAGCAGTATAGCAAGGGGAAGAATATGGCGAAATCGCGCTTTGGTGTCATCCACAACTGTATTGTAGACATGCACTCAAAGCATCCACAAAGCTTGAAGAATCCCGCAATATATGCAAGCACGCACATAAGTACCACTGACTGGGTGTACATTATAAGAATGTTGCACACGGCTATCATCAATGCTGCATTGATAAGCAATTGTCTGTTTGTAAAGCGAAACTTCATACGGAAGAGCATCGGGAAGGGCATGTTTACACCCACCACGTTGCACATCACAATCATTAGCACATCTTCGCGCTTAAGACTGTATTCGCCCATAACCTGACTCATGGCTCCACCGTATATGCCACTCGACATTAGAAAGATGAATGCAAATGCAAGGTATATCCACGGCTGTAGGCGTCGTGGTATATATGGATTGAATGAGGGAACACGAAACGGTCCCTGAAGTGTTGGAGGTCCTGCCATTTGAGTTGTCTTTTTGTTGTTAGGTTCAGCGTATATCAACGTTTGTCCTAACGTTTGTTTCTATTTTTCTATGTTAACGTCTGCGTTCTCTCCAGCACGCAACATAGTTACCAACTTGGGGTCGTTGTTGGTTGTTATCTTTATACGTACAGGCACACGCTGTTCTACCTTTACAAAATTGCCAGTGGTATTGTCTACCGGAATCATAGAGTAGGCACTGCCGGCAGCTGCCGATATCGACTCAACCACACCATTGAACTTGGCACCTGGCAATGCGTCTGTTGTAAACTCAACCTTGTTTCCTATCTTTATGCCATCCATTTGCGATTCGCGGTAGTTGGCTGTTATCCATACCTCTTTGTCGCTCACGATGCGTGCAAGCATCTGTCCGGGCTGCACAAGCTGACCCTCGTGTATGTCCTTGCGACTCATAACACCATCGCAAGTAGCCACTATTATTGTATACGACAAGTTGAGTCGTGCCAAGTGTACTTGTGCTTCTGCCACACTCTCACCAGCATGTTGTCCGTCTAGTTCGTGGTTTTGCACATTCTTTACCGAAGCAGCCGACTCTCTTCGGCCTTTTGCCTGTTCGTATCGTGCTTTGGCTGCAAGATATCGCGTGTGAGCATTGTCGTACTGTTGGCGTGTTACGGCATCTTTGGCTATCAAAACAGTAAAGCGGTCGAAGTCGGCTTTTGCATTTATCATATCCACACGTGCCTCCTCAATGCCAGCCGAAGCTGTTGAGACGTTGCTTGCTGTTGTGGTCATGCTTGCCGATACAGCCGATGAACCCGACTTACGTCCTTTTAGTCCTGCCTCAGCCTGTGCTAGGGCAAGTCTGAATTCAGCATCTTCTATTATCACGAGTGTATCGCCTTTCTTTACATGCTGAAAGTCGTTGAAACGTATCTCCTTTATAAATCCGGGCACACGTGTGTTGATAGGAGTAATGTGGCGGCACACTTGTGCATCGTCTGTATATTCCATACCCATAGGATGCCAGAAATGGCTGAACGCCCAAACTGCGCATGCAGCTACAATACACACCACTACTACGTTGTAAATTCTTTTTATCTGTTTCTTGTTCATTGCTGTTTATATGTGTTTGTTTATGTCGTTGTTGTTAAATTTCGCCGGTAGCATACTTCAGTTGATAGTATGCGTATAGTATGTTTATTCTTGCGTCTACCTCTTGTAGCTCAGCGTTGAGCCTTATGTTTGATGCGTCCACCATATCGGTTATCAGTGCCAGCTGTCCCAGGTAGCGTGCGTTCACCACGTTATAGTTTTGTCTTGCCAGTTCCACGCTCTTGCGTTGTGTGTCAAGCTCGGTATATGTCTGCATATATTTAATGTATGCAGCGTTAGTGCGGTTATCTATAGCTTCGCGTTGCACGTTGTATTGTTGCTGTGCTATCTGTGTTTGGGCAGCAGCTTGTCGCACCTGTTTGTTCTTTTTGTAAAGTGCTCCGATGTTGTATTTCACGCCAACGCCTACGTACCAAATATTGAGATTCTTGTCTATGGGTGGTAGCTCGAAGGTTATCGGGCCGTCAAAATTGTTGGCAGCTACTATTGCCACCTTTGGCAGAAGCTCGCTCTTAGCTATGCGTTCTTTCTGTTGTGCAATGCCAATGTTCAGTCGGCTCTGTTCGAGCAGCGGCGATGTTGTTGTTGAACGGTTTTGCCATGCTGCTTCTGGATCGCGTGGCAGTGATGCCGATACCAATGTAGTGTCGGGCAGAACGTTTGTTTCTTGCGGCAGTGCAAGCGTGTTGCAAAGTTGATGGTTCAGTATCTTTCGTGTGTTCTGCAGTTGTTCAAGACCAAGACTAAGTTGCTCCATCTGTAGCTCGTACCGTGTTATGTCGTTTTTTAGAGCCATACCTTGCTGCTGACGTTGCTTGATGTCGGCTATCAGTTGTCGAGTCAAACTCATGTTTTCACGATACACACGCATGCGGTTGTCCACCTTATATAAGTCGAGATACTGTCCGAGAGCTAAGAAGCGTGCTTGTTGACGTGTAAGTACAACGCCAGTTTCGGCTTGTTTTTTGCCTAATTCTGCAAGTTTTATGCCGGCACTAAGAGCTCCTCCTGTGTATATAGCCTCTTGTGCTTCAATAGCAAACGAGTTGCCTAAATGAGGGGAATGCAATCCGTGAGCGTTAGAGAAATCACGGTCGGTTAGCAATGCATTGCCAATATAGCTTACTGATAGATTTGCCGACAAATCGGGTAAGCGTTGTGACAATGCTGCGTCTATGCCGTGTTGAGCTGCATCGACGTTTGTTTTGGCTGCGGCAAGTGTGCATGAGCCTTGCTCAACACGTTCAAACAGTTGCTCTAGCGTCATCGGCATTGCTGTCTGTGCGCAGACATTTGGTGTGGCAGCAAGCAATAATAAGGTAGGGAAAATAATGTTCTTTGTCACCTGAAATATATTTAATTGTTATTTTTTCGGGTGCAAAGGTATTACTTTTCGGTTATCTGTGCGTTTTAGATTTTTCCATGTATATGGACTATTAGGGAATATATGTTCGTTTATTTCACATAAAATAGCGATATTTGCAGACGATTATGCCAATAGATATAAACTTTTCAAAAACAACAGAGCCAAGGCTCTTTACTACAGACCTTGGGTCGTATGTATCAGACCCGCAGGTTGTAAACTTTGGTGCCATTATGATATGTCGCCATGGCAAGGCATGTGTGCGTGTCAATTTTGACGAGTGGCAGCTGTACGAAGGTGCTGTGTTGACGTTATTTCCAGGCGACGTTGTAAGCTTAGTGCAACATTGCGAGTTTGAGGTAGAGATGCTTCAATACGATGCTGTTATGTTGCGTGAGGCGAGCTTGCAGCTTGAGCAAACCGTATACGAGCAGTTGCGGGAAGATCGTTGCCGACAGGATTCGCTCGTTGTTACCGATATTATCAACTCCATGTTTCGTCTTTTACACGTCTACTTCGACCAGGTGGGCTGTGTCTGCATTGCCCAGCTTGTGTTGTTGCAGCTCAAGGCGTTCTTCATCGGATTTCATGAGTATTTGCAACGAACCCCTTCGGTACATCGTCAAGACAATTGTTCGCCACGTGTGCGACAATTGTTCAATAGGTTTATGATGCTTGTTGAGAGCGAGTATAAAAAATCGCGCGACGTAAACTATTACGCCGCGCTACTTAATATCACTCCTAAGTATCTCACAGTTATAGTGCGTCTGATAACGGGGCAGACACCCAAGCGCATTATCGACCACTACACGGTGTTGCAGTTGCGTCTTCGCTTGCGCAATAGCGAGTTTAGTATAAAGCAGATAGCATGGGAGTTTAATTTTTCTGATGTGTCTTTCTTCTGTCGTTTCTTCAAGCGGCATACGGGTATGTCGCCTATGGAAATGAGGGAGAAGGGTTAGGCATCAAGCCCTACCTCTTATTTCACAAACATATTGCGCTTAGGCATTTTGCTGCCAAACTTCTTGCGCAGCTTCTCAAACAGCGCCATAGTGTCCTTAGAGAATTCGTGTCCTTTCCATGTGCTTGTGTTTGTAATGAATACCCAGCACTCGCCATCGGCATATCTAAGGATAAGTGCAGCCGTTCCAACCAATGAGCCGGTGCGAATCCACGGACCACGTTTAGGTGTGAAGTTCCATCCCAATGAGAACTGATGGTCGGGCATTTCTTGTGTCATCATGCTCACAGCCTGTCGGCTAAGCACGTCTGGTACAGTAGGGTCGCCATCTATGGCAGCTACAAGTCGGCACACCTCTGCAGCCGAAGCAACCCATGCGCCAGCTCCAAGCGACGTTGTGATGTCGTTCTCGCCGTAGCATCTCACCACCATACGACCAGAGTTGTTAAACTCAGCTGCAGGCTCCGAACTTGAGTGCATATAGTATATCGACTCGTTATGTCGGCGGTCCTTAAGATAATTGCCAGCTATATGGAAGTCGTAACAGCCAGCAGGTTTTAGTACAAACTTCTGCATAAATCGTTCGTACGACATGCCAGTTCGCTTCTGTATGATGAGCGACAGCAGTGTGTAGCCAATGTTGCAGTAGCGTTGTGCGGTTCCAGGTGTGTAGCCAAGGTGTCTTTTAAGAACAATACGCAGCAGTGTACGGTGGTCGGGTGGGGTAGTAAGATGATTCTGCTGCATTATGTATCGTGTAGAGAATATTGCATCACCGGCATAATTTGTAAATCCTGCCTTGTGTCGTAACAATTGCTCAACGGTTATGTCGAAGTAGCGTTTGTCTCTGATAGAGTTTACGTAGAAAGTGTCGTTCAGAATGCCTTGCGGTCCAAACACCTTGTCAGACAACTTAACCTTACCCATATCGCGCAACTTCATAATGCCCACTGCCGTTATCAGCTTTGAGCAAGATGCCATGCGCAGTATGTTGGATGGTTCCATCGGTATCTGTTTGTCCTTGTCGGCAAAACCAAATCCGCGTGCATATATCAGCGAGTCGTGCCGCATTATGGCAAGCTGTGCACCATTAATCTCCCATCTCTTGAGGTATCGGCGCATAATAGAGTCCATAGGATGCAGCTCGGGTTGTCCCGACATAGCATTGGTAAGGGTGTCGTTTAGATGCACACGGTGTGAAACCTCCTTAATGGAGTCGTTCTCCTTACTGTCCTTGCTTGAGCACGACGCGCATGTACATCGACAGATACACATTATTATAAGTACAACAAAGGTGAGGCACCCCATGCATGAGAGCCTCACCTTTGTGCGATATTGTTTTTTTATTCTGTATCCAAACATTATTTATTATTGGTTTTTTGTATTTAGGAGAGTCCTTCTATCTCTCCGTTCACGATGTCGATGTGCATCGCTGCTGGTACCTTTGGCAATCCAGGCATACGCATTATGTTTCCGGCAACTACAACAATCATCTCTGCACCAGCGTTGATAACGATGTCGCGCACGTTGACATCGAATCCTGATGCCACGCAGTATTGCTTGGCGTCGGTAGAGAATGAATACTGTGTCTTGGCTATGCAGATAGGAAACTTGTCGTAGCCCAACTCCTTAATCATCTGAAGTTTCTTCTTTGCTGGGGCTGCAAACGATACAGAAGCAGCACCGTATATGTTCTTTGCCACCTTCTCTATCTTTTCCTCGGTAGAGTCCTCGTCGTCGTAAACAAACTGCAACGGCTTCGAAGGATTGTTTTCTATGGTGTTTACCACGAGGTTGGCAAGGTCTACAGCTCCTGCGCTGCCTTCTGCATAAGCGTCGTTTTCTGCAAAACCAACACCTATTTCTGCACAATAGTCCTTAACAGCTTGTATCTCTTCTGATACGTCGCCAGCATAGCGGTTGAATGCTACTAGTACAGTCTGACCATACGATTGCAGATTCTTTATGTGCTTGTCGAGGTTGGCAAGACCCTTAACCAGTCCCTCGCGGTTAGGCTTCTTGATATCCTCTACAGCCACACCGCCATGCATCTTCAATCCCTGTGCTGTTGCCACGATAATGGTGAGCTTAGGCTGCAATCCACTCTTACGACACTTGATGTCGTAGAACTTCTCTGCACCCAAATCGGCACCGAATCCAGCCTCTGTTATAACATAATCGCCGTAGGTCATGGCCATCTTTGTAGCAAGTACTGAGTTGCATCCGTGTGCAATGTTGGCAAACGGACCTCCGTGTACAAAGGCAGCTGTATTCTCTGTTGTCTGTACTAAGTTAGGCGAAAGAGCGTCACGCAACAATACGGTTATTGCACCTGCCACGCCAAGGTCTTTAACGGTGAATGGCTTGCCGTCAACGGTATATCCAAGAAGTATATTCTCTATGCGGCGACGCAAATCGTCCTCGTCTTTTGCCAGACATAGGATAGCCATAATCTCTGAAGCTGGTGTAATGTCGAATCCAGACTCGCGAACGATGCCATTGGCTTTGCCTCCCATACCAGTTACAATGTCGCGTAGACCGCGGTCGTTAACGTCGAGCACTCGGTTCCATAAAACTTCACGCAAGGCGAATCCATTGTCGCGATTCTGATACATATAGTTGTCAAGAAGTGCGGTTATTGTGTTGTGTGCGGAAGTTATGGCGTGGAAGTCGCCTGTGAAATGTAGGTTTATCTTGTCCATAGGTAGCACCTGTGTTCTGCCGCCTCCGCATGCGCCACCCTTCAGTCCGAATACCGGACCAAGAGAAGGTTCACGCAGTGCGCATATAGCTTTCTTTCCGATACGGTTCAAGCCGAGTGCCAAACCAATGGTTACGGTTGTCTTGCCTATTCCTGCTTTAGTTGGGGTAATTGCTGTTACGAGAATAAGGTTGCTTTTCCTCACTTTGTCCTCATCTATAAGACGTGTTGGGACTTTTGCCATGTAGTGGCCGTAATGTTCTAGCTCCTTAGCCGGAATGCCATACTTAGTTGCTACTGTTTCAATTTCCTCGAGCTTGGTGCTGCGAGCAATTTCGATGTCTGTCATTGTAAAAATAAAAATATTAGTAGATAACTCAGTGCAAAGGTACTAAAAATAAATTTTATCTAATACTCGTCATCGTCTTTTATTGACTTCTCGAAGATTATTTCTGGGCTTGGCACCCCTCTCTTCATATCTTTATACGCCTTTGTCAGGTCTGAGTTGTCTATTGTAATGTCTGGCCTTGCTGGTCGTCCTGGGTTGGTGGTTGAGTGCGAGAAGAGCCATTCGTATGTTTTTCGCATGTATAATATGCGAGCCAAGGCTCCGTGGGATGCACCACGCAGCCAGTCGAAACGTAAGCGTTTGTCGTTGTTGGTATCTTGTAATTCTTTTACAACAACTTGCGACTGCTTTACCGATACAGCCCTATCGCCTGTTCCATGTATTATCCATAGAGGCAGACGTCCCAGTCCGCTTTTGTCCTTGGCAGAGCATCCTCCGCACAGTGCCATTGCTGCCGCTATCTTGTCAGGATAGGCTGCCGCAAAGTCCATGGTGCCATAACCGCCAAGCGACATTCCTAGCACATACACACGTGTAGAGTCCATGGCATAGTTCTTTTTGGTCCATTCAAGGATGTCATTAAGTTTGTCGGGATTCCAAGCTCCGCCTGGGTTTTGTGGCACAATAACAAGTGCATCTATCTGACGTCCGCGTACAATTGCATCGAGCGGACCATATCGGCGTGAGCGATTCATATCCTTGGAACATAGGCTTGCTCCATGCAGAAACATTACAACGGGTGTTGACTCAAGCGAGTAATAATAGTCGGTTGGAGTGTATACCCAAAAGTCGTAGCCGCCAGGTATCTCACCTTTTACTGGTCTAAGAAAGTCGTATTGAGCCTTGGCTGTAGTGCTAAAAATCAGCATACAAGCCAAGGCCAATAGTATCATTAATGTATTTTTCTTCATAGTTGTATTGATTTTTAATGTCACTATTTGGGGGGATGACTGCAAAGCTACATTAAAAACTCGAAACAACCAACTTTTTGTGTTTTTTTAGTTATTGCCACTTATTCAACAGTAACGCTCTTTGCCAAGTTTCGTGGCATATCTACGTTAAGTCCTTTGTCTACTGCCACGTAGTAGGCCAGTATCTGTAGCGGCACAACGCTGAGAAGCGGTACAAGGCAATTCTCGGTCTTAGGTATTTCGATAACGTTATCGGCAATCTCGCGAACATGCTCATCGCCTTCTGTCACGATAGCCAAGATGCGGCCTTTGCGCGACTTCACCTCCTGCATATTCGATATAATCTTCTCGTATAGCTTGTGGTGAGTGGCAATAAAGACGATAGGCATGTCCTGATCGACAAGAGCGATAGGGCCGTGTTTCATCTCGGCAGCCGGATACCCCTCGGCATGTATGTAGCTTATCTCTTTAAGTTTAAGAGCACCCTCAAGAGCTACAGGATAGTTGAAGCCACGTCCAAGGTACAGGAAGTTGTGTGCGTAAGTGAACATTTTGGCAAGGTTGGCTATTTTCTCCGTTACCTCAAGCTCTTTCTCCATCTTTGTAGGAATAAGTGCCAATTCGCCTATAATCTTGTGGTATTCGTTGTCGGAAAGTGTGCCAGTCTCGTGTCCCAATGCCAATGCAAATAGTGTGAGCATGGCAACCTGACCTGTAAACGCCTTGGTACTTGCTACTCCAATCTCGGGGCCAACGTGCAGATAGATACCAGTATCAGTTTCGCGAGCTATGGATGAGCCTACTGCATTGACAATACCAAATATCAAGGCGCCATGCTGCTTGGCAAGTTGTATTGCGGCTAGAGTGTCTGCTGTCTCGCCACTTTGTGATATAGCTATCACTACATCATCCTTGTCTACTACAGGGTTGTTGTATCTGAATTCGCTTGCATACTCCACACTTACTCTCTTGCGGCACATGCTTTCGATGAGTTGCTTGCCTATGAGTCCGGCATGCCAGCTTGTACCGCATCCCAGGATTATGATGTTGCGTGCGTTTACAAGTCGATCACGATAGTCGCGTAAAGCCGACAGCACAATTCGATTGTTCTCAGGATGCTCAGCGTTGGCTATAAGTCGACCGCTCATAGCGTCGCGTAAGCAGTTGGGCTGTTCGTATATTTCCTTAAGCATAAAGTGGTCGAATCCGCCTTTGCTCAGTTTTGATATGTCCATATCAACTGTCTTGATGTCAAACTGGCATTGCTTGTTGCTATGATTAACTATGTGTAAGCCGTTGTCGATGCTGATGTCGGCTATCTGTCCGTCGTCTAGATACACCACCTTGTCGGTATGCTCAACTATAGGTGTGGCATCACTTGCTATGAAAAACTCTTTATTGTCCTTGCCTACGCCTACAACAAGTGGGCTAGACTGGCGTGCAGCTACCAAATGATGCGGATTCTTCTTCTCTGTCACAACAATGGCGTAAGCACCTATCACGTCGTTAAGGGCTGAGCAAACGGCACTAAGAAGATTTGAGCCATTGTTATTGTAATAGTAGTCGATGAGCTGGCACAGCACCTCGGTGTCTGTGGTGCTGTTAAACATATAGCCACGATCTACCAGCTGCTGCTTCAACACCTGATAGTTCTCGATAATGCCGTTATGAACTATGGCTATATTGCCGTCCATTGACACATGGGGATGCGCGTTCTTTACTGATGGCTCTCCGTGTGTAGCCCAGCGTGTATGCGCTATACCCACATGACCTTCTATATCCTTGCCATCGACAAGGGTTTCAAGGTTGGCCACTTTGCCAGTTGTCTTGTATACATTCAGTTCGCCTTGATCTTTAACTAAAGCCACGCCGGCACTATCGTAGCCGCGATACTCCAGTTTTTTTAAACCTTCGATAAGAATGGGAAAAGCTTGCTTTTCGCCAATGTATCCAACGATTCCACACATAAATCTAACTCATTAAAATTCAACAATCTTTAAAAAATAACTATCTGTTTCTGTGCTTTTCAGATTAATTTTGTGTCTTTATGACGTGCAAAAGTAATATAAAATGATAAAACGTCAAAATATTATGTCGAAAAAATATACATATAAATGCAAATGCAGCAAAATTTTAATATAAATAATTGTGGCATTTATAAAATGATAAAACGTCAAAATATTATGTCGAAAAAATATACATATAAATGCAAATGCAGCAAAATTTTAATATAAATAATTGTGGCATTTGTTTTTTTTTCGTACATTTACAACTTTAATAATAATATTATGGAAGCAACATATTTTGAACTGACAGTTCGTCTGTCGCTTGCCCTCATTCTTGGAGGGGCTATAGGCATAGAGCGTGAGTACAGAGCCAAGGAGGCTGGATTTCGCACGCATTTCCTCGTAGCGTTGGGCAGTGCATTGTTCTGCATCGTGTCACAGTATGGTTTTGGTATCGATCTTAAAGACTCGTCGCGTGTGGCGGCTCAGGTGGTCTCGGGTATAGGATTCCTTGGAGCTGGCACCATTATCTTCCAGAAGAATGTGGTGCGTGGACTTACCACAGCTGCCGGATTATGGGTTACGGCTGCCATAGGTTTGGCTTGTGGCACAGGCATGTATGTTGCTGCAGCTGTGGCTACAGCCATGGTGATGCTTGGACTTGAGGTGTTGCACGCTCTTATTCCACAGCACGGTGTAACCACTGTGGAGTTGTCGTTCTCGGCGCCTACCAAGGAGAGTGTGTGGCTTTTCATTAACCGTATAAAGCATGATGGGGGAGAGGTGCAGTCGTATGAGCTGCGCGATCGCCGTACATCAAAGGGCGAATTTATAGATGCCAACATACAGCTAAAGATGAAGCGTGATGAGGCGAGCAATAATCGAATTATCGAATACCTAAGAGAGTTTACTGACGTTACGATGTCGGCTGCCGAGGGATGATATGAGAAATCAGAACAACAAATTAATTAAATAATAACAATGAAACGCTTATTAGTTTTTTTCACAGCATTACTTATGTTTGCTACAACAATGTCGGCTGGCGGCAAGCTCACTGTACGCGACATTACCGGCTCTAAGTTCTCAGCGAAAATGGTGCAAGGTATGAATCCTATTGCAGGAACCGATACCTATGCTCGTATTGAGGGCAAAAAGATTGTGAGTTATTCGTTCAAGACTGGCAAGCAGGTTGGCGTGCTATTCGATGCCGACAACACACTTGGCAAGAAGATCGACAGTTTTGACAGTTACTCGTTTTCGCCTGACGGTAAGCGCATGCTTATACAGACCAAGACAGAGCGCATATACCGCCGCTCTTACAAGGCTGTATTCTACATTTATAATATAGCTTCGCGCCGTCTCGACCCTCTGAGCGATGGTGGTCCGCAGCAGATTCCTACATGGTCGGAGGATGGACAGCAGGTGGCTTTCGTTCGCGACAACAACATATTCCTTGTTAAACTGTTGTACGACAATGCCGAAATTCAGGTAACAAAGGATGGCAAGTTCAACGAGGTTATCAACGGATTGCCCGACTGGGTTAACGAGGAGGAACTTGGCTTCAATAAGGCTCTTACCTTCAATGCCGACGGCACTATGTTGTGTTGGTTGCGCTACGACGAGTCGAAGGTAAAGACCTACTCGCTGCAGATGTACAAAGGTTTGGCTCCTGAGAATGAGGAGTATGCCGACTATCCTGGTGAATACTCTTACAAGTATCCTAAGGCAGGACATGATAACAGTGTGGTTTCGGCTTGGAGCTACGACATAAAGTCGCACAAGATAAATCGCCTTCAGGTGCCTATGGATGCAGACGGTTATATGCCCCGCATCAAGATGACCGATGATCCCACACGCATCATTATCTATACAATGAATCGTCATCAGGACCAGTTGTGTCTCTATTCTGTCAATCCACGCTCTACCGTAGCCCAACTTATTATAAAGGAAGAGGTGCCTAAGTATGTCAAGGAAGAGGCTATGGAGAACATACGTTTTATTGGCAACAATATTCTTTTGCCAAGCGATCGTTCGGGCTATATGAACCTTTATGTATATAATATGAACGGTCAGCTTCAGCGTACTATCGGTGGCAACTTCGACATTACAGCTGTATATGGTTATGATGCTAAGACGGGTGATGTTTATTATCAGGCTGCCGCTCTGGGAGCTACCGACCGACAGATATATGTGTCGCACAAGAATGGCAAAACTGTTCGCCTAACAGATAAGGAGGGATGGAACACAGCTGTCTTCTCGGGCGATTACCAGTATTTTGTCAATACATGGAGCGACTACAATACACCTTATATATTTACTACACGCACTCGCGACGGCAAGGTGGTGTCGACTCTTGAGGACAACAGCGACCTACGCAAGACTATTGCCGAGTATGGTTTCTGTAAGCGCGAGGCTTTCTCGTTCACAACATCAGAGGGTGTTACACTTAACGGATGGATGATGAAGCCACAGAACTTTGACGCTTCAAAGAAGTATCCTGTCATTATGCACCAATATAGCGGACCTGGCAGCCAGCAGGTTACCAACGCTTGGAGCGCAGGGTCAATGGGGCAGGGTGGTGCCTTCGACTCGTATCTAGCTCAGCAGGGCTTTATACTTGTTTGTGTTGACGGACGTGGTACAGGCGGACGTGGTGCCGAGTTTGAGAAGTGCACTTACTTGAAGATTGGCGATCTTGAGTCGAAAGACCAGGTTGAGACTGCCTTGTATCTTGGCTCACTGCCATTTGTTGACAAGGATCGCATTGGCATCTGGGGATGGAGCTTTGGAGGATTCAACACTCTTATGAGTATGAGTGAGGGCCGTCCAGTGTTCCGTGCCGGTGTGGCTATAGCCGCTCCTACCAACTGGAAGTTCTACGATACTATATATACCGAACGCTATATGCGCACTCCGAAGGAGAATCCTGACGGTTATGCCACTAATCCTATAGAACGTGTAGCCAAGTTGCATGGTGCGTTGCTCCTTTGCCATGGTACAGCCGATGACAATGTGCATCCGCAGAACGTATACGAGTATGCTGAGGCTCTTGTTCAGGCCGATAAGGACTTCCGCGAGTTGTTGTATACCAACCGCAATCACAGTATCTATGGTGCTAATACTCGCAACCACTTGCTGCGTCAGGTAGCCAATTTCTTTATAACTGAATTAAAGTAAATATTTGGTCCTTGACTTAAGAAGAAAAATGATAACGTATATGGATTTATGTAGCCACAGAATCTAAATGAGCCACCCAAAAAAACGTCAATTATACGAACTTTATACGTTAGGTCCGTGTAATTGACGTTAATTGTTTATTTGATATTTACAATTTTTAATTGCTTATAATCGTAATAATACCATCATTTGTATTTATATGATATTATTTTTGTTATTTTTTCTTTCCCAACGACTTTAGCCAGGTCAATGGTTTCTTGAGTATTTTGGTCAGAGCACTCGACTGCTTTACAGCTGGTACCGATGCTATCGGCTTGTTGTTCTGTTGCTCCTTGCGATCTGTTCGCTGACGATTGCCCTGTTTATGCTCTTCGCCAGGTTTACGTTGCTGCTGACGACGACGCTGCTGGTTGTTGCGCTTAGGTTTTTCGCCATTTTCGCTTGCGTTTTCACTATGCTTGTTAGCGTTCTCATATTTCTTGTTAGCGTTTTCGCTGCGTTTTGGCTTGTTCTCTGTACGCTCATTGCCAGTATTGTCGCTATTCTCAGGCTTACGGCGAGGCTTGCGCTTGCGAGTCTTGTTAGGAGCGTCTGTTGTTTGAGTGTTGTCGACAGTTGTATCTACAGTAGCAGTATCTGTTGTCGGCACGTTATTCTTATCGCTACGACCTCTACCGCGTCCACGTCCATTAGTCTTGGCATTGCCTTCTTTGGTATTGTTGCCGCGTCCACGTCTTGCACGACCATTCTTCGACTTGCTTGGAGCTGCATTGTAGTCGGGGGCTTCGCCTAATCCTTCTGGTAGGGCAACTTTCTCAACCTCACGTCCAAGGAATTTCTCTATCTGCTTGAAACTGTATATCTCGTCTTCTGCAACGAATGTGATGGCTATGCCATCGCGCTGAGCACGTGCAGTACGACCTATGCGGTGAACATAATCCTCAGGGTCGTGTGGCACATCAAAGTTGATAACCATAGCAATGTCGTCAATGTCGATACCGCGGGCTACGATATCGGTAGCTACGAGCACGTCAATTTGGCCCGACTTAAACTTGTACAGAATCTCGTCGCGCTCTGCCTGTTCTAAATCCGAGTGCATCTCTCCCGAGTTAATCTTCATCTGTTGTAGTGTGCGGTTGATAGCCTTTACCTTCTGCTTTTTGCCAGAGAATACAATCACACGGTTGAGGTCGCCCTTACGGAATAGGTCCTTGATGATGCCAATCTTTTGTGTCTCGTAGCACACATATGCGCTTTGCTTTATTTTTTCGGCAGGCTTGCTTACGGCAATCTTTACCTCTACCGGGTTCTTAAGCAGAGTTTTAGCCAACTCTTCTATCTTGTCTGGCATTGTAGCCGAGAACATAATGGTTTGGCATGTTGACGGCAGCTTGCTTGCTATCATCTTGATATCATCGGCAAATCCCATATCAAGCATACGGTCGGCCTCGTCGAGTACAAAGAATGATACCTTGCTAAGGTCGGCCGAACCAAGTGATATGTGACTTATCAGACGTCCTGGTGTGGCTATCACCACATCGGCACCCATCTGAAAACTCTTTAGTTCTTGGTCGTATCGGTTGCCATCATTGCCACCATATACAGCTACACTACTCACTCCAGAGAGGTAATAGCCAAAGCCCTGCATTGCCTGGTCTATCTGTTGTGCCAGCTCGCGTGTCGGACTCATGATAACGCAGTTGATAGCGTCAGACGGATATCCACCGTCGTCTAGTTTAGAGAGTATTGGAAGTAGATAGGCAGCGGTCTTGCCAGTGCCTGTTTGTGCAACACCAAGAAGGTCGCGACCTTCGAGGATTGGCGGTATACATTTTTCCTGAATAGGCGTGCATTTGTCAAAACGCATGTCATACAATGCGTCGAGCACGTGGTCGTTGAGTTGTGTTTCGTCGAAATACATTATCGATTTTTGAATTTAAAAATTCCAAATTGACGCATAGGCGTCAATTTGGTGCCTTCTTGTAGCAGAAATAAGCTACAATGGCAAAAATGATGTTAGGAATCCATGCTGCTATTATAGGTGGCGTGTTTGCATTGATGGCAAACGTCGACGATACCGTTTGAAGCATTATATATCCAAAGCTTAGTGCCAAGCCTATACCTAGATACATACCCATACCGCCCTTGCGCTTGCGCGAAGATAGCGACAGGCCGATAGTAGTAAGTATGAACGAGGCAAACGATGAGGCTATACGCTTGTGGTATTCCACTTGATACTGCACCACATTGCTGCTACCACGGTTCATTTGCTTGGAGATATATTCTTTTAGCTCGGGACTTGTGAATGTTTCTTGCTGACCTTTAGAATAGACAAGGTCGGTTGGTTCCATCATTATAACCGTGTCGCGTTGGGCTCCACTTGTTATGTGTTCTTTCAGACCGCGTAGTTCGCGTACCTTCCAGTTGGCAAGAGTCCAGTGATACTTCGAGTCACTTATGGTGTCGTATTGTGCCTCCATAGCCGTCATGTGGCTCACGAGTTTCTTGTTCTCGAACTTGTCGAGCGAGAATCCATAACCCTTCTTCATGTTGTTGTCGTAGTGCTGTATGTAGGCTATTACACCACGATCCACCTGAAGCATAACATTATCGGCAGATGTGTTCTTCTTCTTGTTCTTGTACATTGTTTCGAAGTTCTGTCGGATGACAGTACCATGCGGTATGATGTAGGCACTGAGGAAGAACGATAGTGTGGAGATGAGCACACACGAAATCATATAAGGACGCATCAGTCGCTTGAACGACACGCCGGCTGCAAGCATGGAGATAATCTCCGAATTAGAAGCCAGTTTGGACGTGAAGAATATCACGGCGATAAACACGAACAACGGGCTGAACAGGTTGGCGAAGTAGGGCACGAAATTGGCATAGTAGTCGAACACCACAGCCTTGAGTGGGGCATGGTACTGCGAGAACTTGGCAAGGTTCTCGTTTACGTCAAACACTATTGATATGGAAATAATCAGCGCGATTGAGTAGATGTACGTGCCGATAAATTTGCGTATGATGTACCAGTCGAGCACTTTGATATAGCGTAGCGGGTTGATATAGCCAAGGAATCTGAGAAATCCCAGTTTCTTAGCTATCCAAGCCATAGCGCGGCGCAATGCTGTTGTGTGCTCGCGCCACCAACGCAAGATATGCAGAAGGTGGCGCAGTCGCCTTATGTTCTTTCTTTTCATTTGTTATATTCTCCTTCCGAGATTGTCTATAACGCTACGTTTCCACTGTACAAAGTCGCCTTGCTCGATGCGCTTTCTGGCATCAGTCACCAGTCGCAGGTAGAAGGCAAGGTTGTGTATGCTTGCTATCTGCATAGCGAGTAGCTCTTGTGCCTTAAACAGGTGGTGCAGATATGCCTTAGTATGTATGCGGTCTACATCGCATCCGTCTGGGTCGATAGGAGAGAAGTCGTTCTCCCACTTCTTGTTGCGCATGTTCATAGTGCCGTTGTAGGTAAAGAGCATAGCATTGCGTCCGTTGCGGGTAGGCATAACGCAGTCGAACATGTCTACTCCTCGCTCAATGGCTTCAAGGATGTTCTGTGGTGTACCTACACCCATAAGATAGCGTGGTTTGTCTTTAGGCAGAATCTCGTTAACTACTTCAATCATCTCGTACATCACCTCTGTAGGCTCGCCTACAGCAAGACCGCCGATAGCATTGCCGTCGGCTCCCTTGTCAGCTACATATTTTGCAGCCTCACGGCGTAGGTCTTTATACTTGCATCCCTGTACGATAGGGAAGAGGCTTTGCTTGTGTCCATATAGAGGTTCTGTCTCGTTAAAGCGTTTTATGCAACGATCAAGCCAGCGTTGTGTCATGCCAAGGCTCTTCTTGGCATATTCGTAATCGCTCTCACCTGGAGGACACTCGTCGAATGCCATCATTATGTCGGCACCTATGATGCGCTCGGTATCCATCACGTTCTCTGGTGTAAAGATGTGCTTAGAGCCATCTATATGCGAACGAAACTCGCAACCTTCTTCACGAAGTTTGCGTATACCAGTAAGCGAGAATACCTGGAAACCACCCGAGTCGGTAAGAATAGGACGGTCCCATGTATTAAACTTGTGCAGACCTCCAGCCTTGCGTAGGGTGTCAAGACCCGGACGTAAGTAAAGGTGATAGGTGTTGCCTAATATTATCTGTGCCTTCACTTGCTCGCGCAGTTCCTGAAAGTGTACACCCTTGACCGAACCTACTGTGCCTACGGGCATAAAGATAGGTGTCTTTATCTGTCCATGGTCAGTGGTTATCAGTCCGGTACGTGCGTCGCTGTACGGGTCGGTGTGTTGCAGTTCAAATGTCATTTCTTTTCTTCTTCAATTTTAAAACTAATGGGGTTGTCTACAATCTCATCGGTCAGGGCAAAGCGCCATACGTCCTGTACGTTCTCAACGTAGTGGAATTCTACACCTTTGCGGTAAATCTCTGGAATTTCCTCAATGTCCTTACGATTGTCGCGACACATTACGATATCAGTAATGCCGGCTCGCTTGGCAGCCAGAATCTTCTCCTTAATGCCTCCAACAGGCAGAACTTTTCCACGCAGAGTAATCTCGCCAGTCATGGCTGTGTTCTTGCGCACTTTGCGTTGTGTTATTGCCGAGGCAATAGATGTAGCTATTGTAATGCCAGCCGATGGACCATCCTTTGGTGTAGCTCCTTCGGGCACGTGGATATGGATGTTCCAGTTGTCGAAGATGCGATAGTCTACACCAAGCGTATCGATGTGAGCCTTAACATATTCCAAGGCTATAACAGCCGACTCCTTCATTACGTCGCCAAGGTTTCCAGTCAGTGTAAGCTTGCCTGCCTTGCCCTTGCTCAGAGATGTCTCTATAAATAGAATCTCTCCGCCAACGCTTGTCCATGCCAAGCCAGTAACCACTCCTGCATAATCGTTGCCCTGATAGATATCGCGATAGAAAGGTGGCTTTCCAAGAAGGTCCTCTATTTCGTTAGGTGTTATCTTCTCGTATGGCAATGTTTTGTCTAATGCCTTCTTATAGGCAAGTTTGCGTAGAGCCTTGTTCACCTGCTTCTCAAGTTGGCGCACACCACTCTCGCGTGTGTACTGTTCAACTATCTTTTCAATAGCGGCCTTGTTGAATGTAGGCTTTGCACCCTTCTCGTCCAAACCGCAGTTGTCTATCTCGCGCGGTATAAGATGACGCTTGGCAATCTCTATTTTCTCCTCTGTTATGTATCCGCTAACCTCAATCAGCTCCATACGGTCGAGCAACGGACGTGGAATAGAACCGAGGTCGTTGGCTGTAGCTATGAACAGCACCTTAGAGAGGTCGTAGTCTACGTCAAGATAGTTGTCGTGGAAGGCGTTGTTCTGCTCTGGGTCGAGCACTTCGAGCAAAGCCGATGATGGGTCGCCGTTTACGGTGTTCTGTGTTACCTTGTCTATCTCGTCAAGTATAAACACGGGGTTAGACGAACCTGCCTTTTGTATATTCTTTATTATACGTCCAGGCATAGCTCCTACGTATGTGCGGCGATGACCTCTAATCTCACTCTCATCGTGCAGACCACCTAATGACATGCGTACATACTTGCGTTTCATTGCCGATGCTATGCTCTTGCCGAGTGAAGTCTTACCAACTCCCGGAGGACCATAGAGACAAATGATTGGCGATTTCAGGTCGCCTCTAAGCTTAAGCACAGCCATATATTCAAGGATACGTTCCTTGACCTTCTCCATACCGTAGTGGTCGTTGCTCAGTATGCGCTGTGCACGCTTTAGGTCAAGGTTGTCAGTTGTATATTCGCCCCAAGGCAGATTGGTCATTGTCTGGAGATAGTTGAACTGGATGCTGTACTCCGGACTCTGTGGGTTAAACATATCCAGCTTGTCAAGCTCCTTCTTAAATACCTTGCCTATCTCCTCAGGCCATTTCTTGTTCTTTGCTTTCTCCTCAAGTTCCTTGCGCTCTGGTGATCCGTCGCCATTGCCAAGTTCCTCTTTAATGTTCTTTATTTGTTGTTGTAGGAAGTATTCACGCTGTTGTTCGTCGAGATCCTCTCTGGTTTTCGAGCGGATGTTCTGTTTAAGTTCAAGCAGCTGTAGTTCCTTGTGCAGTACACGCAGTGTGCCTATAACACGGTCCTTAAAGCTATTTGTGGCAATAAGTTCCTCCTTGTCTTTAATGTCGAATGGCAGGTTGGTGCACACAAAGTCAACGGCAATAATGTCGTTAGAGATATTGTTGAGTGCAAACTGCGACTCGTCAGGCAAGTCCTCATTCTGACGTATGTAGTTGAGTGTTATAGAGCGAAGGTCTTCCATGGCCGTCTTAAACTCAGTATCCTTAGCGCTTGGCATTTCCTCCATAGCCTGTGTAACCTCGGCCAACATAAATGGTGATGTGCGTGTGACGCGCTTAAGTTTGCAGCGTCCAAGTGCCTGTATTATAGCAGTATGGTTGTTGCTAGGTCCAGGCATCTCAAGCACCTTCACCAGTTTGGCATAAACGCCATAGCTGAAAAGGTCGTTCTCGCCAGGGTGTTCAACTTCTTGGTCTTTCTGACAGAATACGGCAAATGCGGCATCTTGGTTTCTGCGAATTTTGCGGAGCAAGCTAAGGCTCTGCTTTCTGCCTATGATAACAGGCGCTATCACTCCCGGGAACAAAGCCATGTTGCGGGTAGCAAGTATTGGTATTTCGCCATCTACGTGTACGTTTAACATGTTCGTTACGTCACCCTCATAGTCGGCAATCATTTGAATCGATGTATTGGATCTCTTGTTCATATCAAATATAGCTATATCCGTGCAAAGTTACGGAAAAGTTTTCAGATATACACCTAATTAATGATATTTAATGACGAGGTGTGGTGTTAACCACGATATTTCATGTACCTTTGCACCACAACAATTTATTAACAAACACTTTATCTATGATCAAAAATCTAATTAATTTCAAGCGCCTGTTCTTGACTGCTTGTTGCAGCTTCGCTCTCTCCCTTGGTTGGGCAGCTATAAACGAGAAACCCTTTGTCGTGCCCGAACTTAAGCAGTGGAGTGGGGCAGATGGTATGTTTGCACCATCTGGCAAGTATATTGTCAAAGGTGGCAAGCAAGCCGAGAAGGTTGCACAAGTCTTTGCTGCCGACTATCACAGTCTTGTTGGCAACTCTCTTACGCCTAAGACAGGCAAGCCATCTACTGGCGACATCGTCTTAGTGATAAAGGCCGACAAACTATTGGGCACTGAAGGCTATCGTCTTGATATCAGCGATGTTACAACCATAACAGCTTCTACGGTAGAAGGACTTGTATGGGGAACTCGCACCGTGCTTCAACTTAGCGAGCAGAACCATTCGGCAGTCTTACCTAAAGGTGTTGCTGTTGATGTGCCCGAATATGGCTTGCGTGGCTTTATGATGGATTGTGGCAGAAAGTTTATCCCGATGTCGTATCTGCGCTCGCTTGTCAAGATGATGTCTTATTATAAAATGAACACTCTGCAGATTCATCTCAACGATAATGGTTTCCGCCAGTTCTTTAATGGCGATTGGGATAAGACGCAAGCTGCTTTCCGCCTTGAATGTGATACTTATCCTGGACTTACAGCCAAGGACGGACATTATACTAAGGCCGAGTTTATTGAACTCCAGAAGCTTGCCGAGCAGTATGGCGTCAATATCATTCCCGAAATTGATGTGCCTGCCCACTCGCTTGCCTTTACTCATTACAAGCCAGAAATAGGCTCTAAGGAATATGGAATGGATCACCTCGACCTTTTCAATCCTGAGACCTATAAGTTTGTTGATGGCTTGTTCAAAGAGTATCTTGAGGGTAAGAATCCAGTGTTCCGTGGTAAGGTGGTTCACATTGGTACCGACGAATATTCTAACGCAAAGAAGGATGTGGTTGAGAAGTTCCGCTACTTCACCGACCACTATATTAAATATGTAGAGTCGTTTGGCAAGCAGGCTGCTGTTTGGGGAGCACTTACTCATGCCAAAGGCGATACTAAGGTTAAGTCACAGAACGTGATGATGCATTGCTGGTACAATGGATATGCCGATCCTAAGGAGATGAAGCGTCAGGGATATAAGTTGGTGAGCGTGCCCGACGGACTTGTATACATCGTCCCTGCGGCAGGCTATTATTATGATTACCTCAATTGTCGTGAGTTATACAATACATGGACTCCTGCTCAAATAGGTGACGAGAAGTTTGACGAGCGCGACCCTTCTATTCTTGGTGGAATGTTTGCCGTGTGGAACGACCATGCAGGCAATGGCATTACCGTAAAGGATATACACGACCGTCTGTTCCCTGCCTTGCAGACTCTATCTACCAAGTGCTGGACTGGAGCTGCAACATCTCTGCCTTACGATAAGTTCGATAGCCTTCGTTTAAATCTTAACGAGGCTCCTGCTGTAAACGAGGCTGCTCGTTGGCCTAAAGGCAAGATGCTTGTAATAGATAATCTGTGTCCTGGTCAGACTACTGGTGAGAAGGAAGTTGGCTATGGATATCATGTTGAATTTACTGTTGATGGAGCCGATGAGGCTAAGGGCACACCTCTATTTACATCTGATAATGCCACATTCTATCTTGCCGACCCTCAAGACGGATGTATCGCATTTGAGCGAGAGGGATATCTTAATAAGTTTAAGTATAAGATAGCAAAGGGCAAGAAGGTGTCTATCGCCATAACTGGCGACAACAAGAAGACCTGCCTGTATGTTGACGGCAAGCTGCGTGAGGAGCTTGGTCCACTTGCCATCTATGCTATGCAGCAGAAAGATCTAACCTCTTTCCAAAGCACCGACCCTACAGCTTGGCAACCTGTGATGTATAATCCCTCTGCCAAGATGTACTATCAGCGCACGCTTGTATTCCCGCTTCAGAAGGCTGGCGAGTTTAAGAGTAAGGTTACAGGACTGAAGGTTTCTTTTTAAGCTTATATTGTTATATACTGAAGTTTCGCATGTACGGAAGTTATAGTAGTTAAAGAAGTTTTTCGCAAAGCTCAAGAAAGCTTCACTCCCTTCGGTCGTTAGAAGTTCATGCTAAGGCAATCGGCAAAGTCGAGCGATAGCCAATAGCCTTTTTTGTTGTATATTTAGCTATAAAGCATATGGCTTTAACTTCTCAACGTCTTTAAATTCTTTAACTTCCCCATTTGCGAAAGTAGAGTTATATATATAAAAAGGTGCGGCAGGAGAACATTGTTTGTTTCCTGCCGCACTTGTTTTATAACAATTACGGTTTCTATTAGTTATCCTTATTTTATTAATATCTCACGATATTAAAGTGGATATCATTTATTATCTCACAATTTTCTTTCCGTTCTTTATCACCACGCCCTTGTAGTTGTCGCCAACTTCAATACCCTGTAGGTTGTATGTCTTGTTGTTCTCAGGGCGAGTGGTGGTTATTGTCTCTATGCCTGTACCATTATTGTTTATTACATTTGTAATCCACTCTGGTATATATCCAAGGCGATGTTCCATCTGAGCCACATATAGCGAGCCTGGTGTTACCTCCTCGCCCTGATTTTCGTTTAGCTTCATTTGGTCTTCCAGGAATTTAACTTCCTTGCCGTGGAAACCAACCATTGTTGGAGGCAGTACCTTATACCAACCATTGTTGGTGTTCTCTACCCACCAGTTGAATGGATTGTCTTGAACACTTGTGGCAAGACAGTTGAAGTTCCATATTGTAAGGTCGTCCAAGTGGTTTGGTATCTGTGCCTTGTCACCACCCATACGGAATCTCATAAATCCTCCTGAACATTGGTCAAAGAGTGATGCACGTGGTTGTGTGGCATGACTCTCAAAGCAAGCGTCATCGCCCCACTTGCAGCGCCATATCACATTGCCGATACTATGCTTTGATATACCGCATGCATGATATTGACCGAGGTTTTCTCTTGGTTTCAAGAATTTTGTGTCGGCATTAAGGTAACCGTCGCTATGGTCGTACACGTAGGCGATAAGTCCTCGTGATGAGTTTGCCATACGTACTGACGAGTGACCGCGGTTGCCGCTTATCTCAACGTCTATACAAAGAGAGTTGGCGCAGTCCTGGAATGTCATACACTCGCTTATACTCTCAAAGTCTACACGGCGCATCCATGAGTTTACGCAACGTGTAAACTGCAGTGGTTTGTAGGCACCATCGTCTCTCCATGAGGCATGATGATGGAAAAATTCTGTGCTGTAACCTTGGAACTTTAGGTCCTCTATGCCCACTTCCTCATAATGAGAGTAGGTCTTGATGGTCCAACCATAGTCGGCATTTACAGCGTGCATTATAGGTTCTTCAAAGGTTACCACGTTACCCTCAATCGACTTTATCTGATGGCGGTCTATCACCTCAACACCAGCCAAAAGGTTGGTCATCGACTCTTGCGCCTTATGTCCAAGCAGTTCTTCGTCAATCACCTTCTGGTCGGCATTAAGCATGTGCAGTTTTACCCAATCGCCTACGTGCAACTTCGAAGCATCGTCCACCTCAATCGACATGTCGTTCTTCTTTGCCGAACCAGTAACCTTGGCAAGTATCACATTATCGCCACCACCATTATGACGTATCTGCATCATGTGTGGCGAACTGTACATTACCTTAGGGTCTGTAGGCTGCATTTCTGCAGTCATTGTCAGTGTTGTCTTGTCGCGTCCTGCTCCCTTGATAATGAGGTGTCCCATGCTGATGTCTATACGGTTAGATACCTGTTTCTTGCTACCGTTTTCTTGTACCTCATAGGTATCGTCGTCTATCGAGTGTAGTATAAACTCGCCTTCAGGGAAGTAGATTATAGCATTGGCATTTGGATTAGAGTTGCCTATAGCCTTTATAACCTTCAACAGAGCGTCACGATCCGACTTTCCATCATCAGGCACAGCTCCATAGTCGCACACATTATATATTTTATATCCAAGCTTATTGGCAAGTGTCTCCACGTCACCGTCAGCAGGCAACGACAATCCGTGATTGTAACCTGCATACGAGAAATCGAGCAGCACATTGTCGTCTGCCTTGTTTACAAACTTCTGCCATGCCGGTGTGTCCTGGGCATGGATGGTTGCGGTAGCTGATAGTGCCGCAAATAGTAAAGAGACTAATTTCTTCATAATATTTGTCCGTTAAATTCACAAGCGAAGCGAGTTATCTTCATATAACTTCCAATAACTACTTTCGCTTGCGAAACTTATATTATTTTACAACCTTCTTTCCGTTTTTCACAACAACTCCCTTATATCCTTCTCTCACTTCTACACCATCAAGGCCGTAAGTCTTCGAAGTCTTCTTTTCCTTTACAATAAGGATGTTGTTGATACCGTTTGCAATATTCTTGGCATCGGTAATCCACTGTGGAGTATAACCAAGACGTTTTGCCAACTGAGCCTCATAGAGTGAGCCAGGCAACACTTCCTTGCCCTGATTCTCGTTAAGCTTCATCTCGCTTTCCTTGAAGTTGATGTTCTTGCCATGGAATCCTACAAATGTAGGAGGCAATATCTTGTTCCAACCATTCCATACATTTGTAGACCACCAGTTGTACGGGTTAGGGTCTGTAGGGCTTGTGGCAAGACAATTGAAGTTCCATACTATAAGGTCGTCAAGATGGTTAGGCAACTGTGATATGTCGCCACCCATACGGTTCTGCATAAATCCGCCAGTGCAATAGTCTATTAGTGAAGCACGTGGCTGAGTGGCATGAGCTTCAAAGCAGCCATCGTCACCCCATGTGCAGCGCCATATAACATTGCCGATACTTTGTTTTGAGATACCACAGGCATGGAACTGTCCAAGATTCTCCATATAGTTCTCAAACTTAGTGTCTGATGTAAGGTATCCGTCGGTGTGGTCGCTAACCATGCCAATTAATCCATGTGCCGAGTTCTGCATACGTACAGATGAATGACCGCGGTTGCCGCTGAATTCAGAATCAAGCATAAAGCAGTTGGAACATTCGGCAAACGTCATACCCTCGCTAACACTTTCAAAGTCTACACGGCGAACCCATGAGTTTACCATTCGCATAAAGTTAAGAGGCTTATATCCGCCGTCGTCCTCCCATGAACCATGGTGTACAAAGTTTGGTTTGCAGTTACCTCTGAATGTTAGGTCTTCTACACCCGATTCCTCATAGTGCGAGTATGATATTATGGTCCATCCATAATCCGGATTAACTGCATGGTGCATTGGTTCCTCGAATGTAATGCGATTGCCATCGATCGATTTTATCTGATGACGGTCTATCACCTCAACACCCGATTTCAGGTTTGACATTGAAGCCTGAAGTTTCTTGCCACAAAGTTCTTCATTGATAACCTTATTGTCTGCATTCTTCATATACAGCTTTATCCAGTCGCCTACCTTAAGCTTCGATGCGTCGTCTACCTCTATAGACATATCGCCCTTCTTTGCCGAACTCTTTACATTGGCAAGAAAAGTCTTGTCGCCTCCACCATTGTGACGGATGGATAGCATCACCTGCGAACTGTACAAAGTTTTAGGAGTTGGGGTTTTCATTGGAGCTCCCATTGTAAGGAAGGTCTTGTCGCGTCCTGCACCTTTTATGATTACATGCCCCATAACAAGGTTGATAGGCTCCGACTTCATATTGCCTGTCTTACTATCCTTTACATCATCCTCTTCTGTATGTAGGATATATTCGCCCTCTGGGAAGTAGATAATGGCTTTGGCATTAGGTTTACCTCTACCTATTTTATTAATGATAGCTTCTACAGCAGCACGGTCCGACTTGCCGTCGTCAGGTATAGCACCGTAGTCTTTTACATTATATATTTTATAGCCAAGCTTATTGGCAAGTACATTCACATCGCTTTCATAGTCTGGCAATGTCTTGCCGTGGTCGTATCCTGCATACGAGAAGTCGAGCAATACATTGTCATCGGCATTGTTCACAAACTTGTCCCATGCTGGAGTGTTCTGTGCATTAAGAGAAGTTGTGGCGGATAGAGCCGCAATGATTAATGGAAAGATTCTTTTCATAATTAATAGTAATGAGAAAGCCCCACCCCCTCCCCATTTCGGGAGGGGGTGGGGCTTTGTTTTGTTATTATTATATTATTATCTTCTGTTCAATGCCTCCAAGAAGTAGTAGTCGGCATAGTTCAGAGGAACGTCAATCTCGGCACCGTGAGGAATACTTCCTACTGAGTGCATAAGCAACCAGCAACCGTTCTTTCCAAGCTCAGCAAGGTAAGCTGGTGATGAGAGAGATGTCATGATGCGGTCGGCAAGAGCATGATAGCCATTCTCTGGCAAGTACTTGTCCATCTCGTACAGAGCTGAAGCGATACAAGCTGCTGTAGAAACGTCGCGTGGCTCGTTAGGAATATTAGGAGCGTTGAGATCCCAGTAAGGAACAAGGTCGTTTGGCATGTTCGGATGACGCAACATCATGTTGAGTGTACGTACAGCCTGGTCGAGATACTTCTTGTCCTTGGTATAGCGGTAGCATACTGTGAAGCCATAGATAGCCCATGCCTGACCGCGTGCCCATACACTCTCATGAGCATAACCCTGGGCTGTGTGCTTGTGTAAAACCTCACCAGTATTTGGATTGTAGTCGATTACGTGGTAGCAACTGCCATCCTCACGGAAGTGATTCTTCAATGTTGCGTCTGCATGGCTTGTAGCAACCTTCCAATATGTAGAGTCACCGCTAAGCTTTGTAGCCTCGAACAAAAGCTCAAGGTTCATCATGTTGTCGATAATAACAGGACATGTCCATCCACGCTTCGACTGCCATCCGCGGTCTACGTTCCATGACTGAATAACGCCAGCTCCCTTGCGGAAACGTGTGCTGAGCGATTTAGCTGTCTGAACGATAACCTTCTTGTAAGCCTTTGTTGGGTTGATGCGATAACCGTTAAGGTAGCTGCTGCCAATCATGAAGCCTACGTCGTGGTGCCATGTAAGGTACTGTATAGAGTCGAGGTTCTCGGTAAAGCGCTTTGCCTGCTCTGCCCACTGCTTGTCGTTTGTAAGCTTGTACATTTCCCATAGGTCGCCTGCAAAGAAGCCTGAACACCAGTCGTCGATAGGAACACATACCAAACGACCCATCTTGTCGATAGTACGTGGGTTGTTCACCTTACCCTTGCGACCTACCTGGTCGAGCATCAATGTATACTGACGTGTGGCAAAGTTTACATCGTCGCTTGCCAACTTGTCCATACGCTCTTTCATCTTCTCGCAGCCAGTCTTGCAGCATTTTTTCTTGCTGCATTCTGTCTTCTGCTTGCAGCACTCTTTCTTGGCTGTTGTCTGTGCAGACATCGGGAGGAATGTTGCTGCCATGAATAGGGCAGCGATTGTCTTGTTAATGTTATTCATTTGTTTTGTTATTAGTTTTTATTAAATTTCTATTTATAGGAGAGAATATGTCCGCTTGCTCGGCTTTGCCGCTTGCCTAAGCAAGAACTTCTGTTTACTTCTGGCGAAGCCTAAACTTCCTTTAACTTCTCTTTTGACACATCCTCTCCTTTTATTATTTATTATTTCTCAAGCTCAACATTGAAGCTAAGTCCGTCCTTACATACAAACTCTATTGTTGTTGTCTTGTTTGTCTGCTCAACGAGCTTTATAGCCTCGTTGCCTTCGAAGTTCCACTTGCCCAACAATGTTACGCGAACCGGAATCTCCAAGCTTGGGTTATGACGCCATGGGCGGCTGTATACACTGCGCTCAACACGCTTGCCATCCTTGTATACGTCGTCGCTTGGACCGCGATACAATGCAAGGTCTGGCTGTGCTACTGTCAGAAGCATCTTCTTTGCGCTAACCATACGTACCATTGCCAAACATGTAGTGTCTGTCTTCAACAGCGGACCTCCAGGAAGCATATCCTTAGGAGTTTCGAAGAGAACGTACGATACAGTGTGAGTAGCGTCCGAGCTTACGATGTGAGCCTGGTTGTCGGCACGCAATACCTTATACGTAGGTGCTGCTGCAAAGGCATCAATCTGCTCGCGAGTTGTGTTAGGTATAACAGCATACTCGTACGAAGCGTTCTTAGGTGCCTTGCCATGGTCGAATACGAGCGATGCCCACATTCCCTCAGTTGGCTTGTCGGTATCTTCTGTACGCGATTCCTGCTTAACCAAACCTGAGAACTTAACTGGCTGTGGTGTGTAGTAGCCAGTGCCAAGGTTGTCAAGCCATGACTTTCCATCGCCTACCTTATAATCCTTCCAGTAGTTCTCTGCCTTAGAGTCGGTAGCAGCAACCTGGAATACTGTAGTCTCTGTAGGATGCTGGTCAACGATGTTCTCAATGCCAGTACCAAGACAAACGATAGTATTGTCGAAGAAGTGGTACGACTTGCGTGCGCGCATCGAACCGTTATATTTGTCGTGCTCGTGCAGCTTCATACCGAAGTTGCCGTTAACACCGCGCTGTGACAAACCACCAGCAAAAGCCTCGTCCGAGTAGAGCATCTCCTCAACACCCGATGAAATGTCAACGTTGCGAATCTTTGCCTTCAAGTCTTCCAAAGGCAATACAATTGCTGTTGTGCCAGGAATGTGGTTCCAGTCGAAACCATTCTGTACCCAACCGCTTGACTTTGGTGTTACATTCTCGCCCTTAGGAGCGGTAAGTATCTGCATACTGCCGTAACCAAGGTAGCGGCCATATAGGTTCTCGCCTACATAGTGCTCTGCTCCCCACAGATAACGGCTTGTTCCACGTACAACAGCCGACCAGTTGTCGCGACGTTGTACTGATGTACATCCATAGCTTAGTGCAAGATTTCCTTGAGGATCGTCTTCTGGTGCACAGCCAAGCATCTGTATCTTGAGCTTCATCTTCTTGTCGAGAGTTGAGTTGGCTCCATCTGCCAAACGCATGTACATATTACCCATCTCCTTGTCATACTGCTGTGTACCGTCAGGTGTACCTGCCAATGTCATGAAAGCATAGTGGATAGGTGTAAGCTTACCAGTGCCGTTAGGGTGACGGCCAGATAGAGCTAATGGGAAGTGAATCTTGTTGCAGAAGAAGCGCATTGCCATAAGAGCGTTCTTAACAGTTTGATGAGCAAGCTGTCCTACACCAAACTCTGTTCCGCTGAGGATGTATATCATCTGAGTTGCACCGTTCAAACCACCTACCGAGTAGCCAGGATAGTTATTACAGTGATGATAGCCAGAGCCGTCAATCTTAAATGAGTCGTCCAATCCCTTTGCAGGACGGCAACCCCAATCAAGCCAACGACCGCAAGAGCGCAAGTAGCGTACCTTCTCTGGTGAGTCGTCCATTAGAAGGATAGAACTCATACAACCGATAGATGCAGTATTGAATGTATCCATGTCGATACCGTTCTCAACAGGCTTTGTATATAGCTCGTTGGTCTGCGAGTACCAAAGCATTGTCTGTACAGCCTCGTCCAGCTTGCCTGCCTCTTTCAATACATTCTTCATAAGGAAGTAGGCAGCATACATGTTGCGCACTGAGTAGCCATAGTGGTGGATGTTTCCCCAGCAGCTTCCCCAACAAACGCCCTGGTCGGTGATGTGCTCGTACATAAGGAGGAACATCTTCTTAAGCTCGTCCTTGTCGGCATCCTCTACAGCGTTGTTATAAGCTATGGCTATACGCTGCATAAGGGTGAAGTAATCGGTCATCTCATATCCGGTACGTGTCAGGATGTGCTTGTCCCAAGGTGATATCATACGCTCGTATGCCTCGGCATGACGCACAAACCATATTGCCTTACCGGTGATAATGCCTTTCTTTTTGCTGATGCCGTACTTGGCAAACTTTGCGCGAATCTCGTTCATCTGCTTAGGATAAAGCTTGGCAGGTGTGTAGATAATATCGCGGAAACGCTGTTCGATAACCTTTATCTCTGCACGATGTTGGTCGGTAAGAGGTATCAGTTCGATATCAGGCTGTATGTTGTAGAACTTTCTAACCTGCAACCAGTGGTTGGTTGAGCGTACGTTTACGAAAGGAACTTGCTCGTCGGCTGTCTGCTGACGTGGGTCAACCTTGATTGCTGTTATAAGGTGGTCGAAGTAGAGCTTACCCTTTACGTCGGGCGCATCGATACGAATCTCGTTCATGCCAACCTGTGGTTTGCCCTTCATATCGCGCTCGTAGCACACCCAAACACCACGCCAACCTTTGAAGTTGATGTTTATAGGGAATGTAGTACACTGCTTGCCGTCTTTAAGGAAGTTTACCTGAATCTGCTTGCCAGGTGCTGGTGTCTCGTTGTATATCCAAACAATGAAAGCAGCGAGATAGTTATCGCGACCGCCTTGAATCTTTGGCTCAAATTGAAGGTCCTTTTTTATATGGAGCGATGCTCCCGGCTGGAATGTCCACTGAAGCGACTTGTTGCCGTTCTTAAAGTGGGTGCCGCTAAGCTCTACAGCCGACTTTTCTGCAGAGATGAACTGCAACTCTGTTTGTTTCTCAAAAGAGAACATACGAGGGTCGTCGTACATCTGAGCTGCTGCATTCTGGCAAACAGATAGACCTGCCATACCAACAAAAGCGGCTAAGATTCTACTTTTAGTTTTTTGATTCATATTAGTATTATTGGTTTTTAGATAACATTTTTACAACTATCGCCGAAGGAGGCAAACTAATTACAGTTCGCCGCCTCCGGCGACGCAATATATATACCTAATCTTTACTTAGTAACGTTGATAGTCAATTCGCGTATAACGCGCGATTCATGCTTGAAGTTGCTGTTTGTACCGATGAAGGTTGCAGTATACTTACCCGGCTTTGTGTAAGTATATTTGTACGAATCTGTGCTCTGGCTCATGTTCTTTACTGTCAAGCCCTTGTCTGGTGAGCAAGCGTTGGCTACAAAGAGGTTAGATACAAGCCATGAGTTCTTCAAAGCCTTGTTGGCAGCTGAGCTGTGGATAGCGAAGTTACCATTCTTGATGTCTGTCAGGTTCCATATACCGCTCACGTTGTTGGTAACCGAGCCATACTCACGGTTTGTTGTCATTGCTCTTTGGTCCTCAAGGTTTTCCTTGCACTGCATGTTGATAGGAGTAAAGCCTAAGTCGCCAGCGTAGAGCTTAGATGTTGTACCGTTCTTCATCTTGTTCTCGATATAGAATTGGCTGAACTCAAAGCGTGGCTGTGCTGCTGTATTCTTCAAGCCTTGGTAGTGGAATGCAAAAGCAATTCGCTTGCCAAGCAAGTCGGTGATGTTTACCGAGTATTCTGGAGCTTGTTTGACGTTGCCTACAGGAGCCTGTGGCAGTGTGATGTTCTTGCCTTCCTTGTCGGTAAGTCTTGATGCAAAGTCGGTCCATTGGAATTCGTTCATAAGCTTAGCATCTGCCTCAAAGTCGTTGCCTGCAATGCCAGGGAAGTTTTCCGACATATACATATGTAGAACATCCTTTGTGCAATCGCCATTTCCATAACGTGCCCATATCTTGAAGTGGAGTGTTGACGACTCTACTTCGTTTGCGTCTACCACAATACGGTCTTTGTTGGCATATGCGCTACCTTCCTCACCACTCCAGAACGAGATGTTGTCAGGATCGCCAGAGATGTTGAACACTACTGGTGTACCTGCCTTCACAGTAACCTCATTGCCCTGAATGGTTACGCCCTCCTCTGCCTTAACACCGACATTCATCGATACGTTTTCCTTAAGCTCGTCGCTGCAGCTTGCCAGCGACACCATGCCCAAGAGGAGGAATATATAATATTTAATTCGTTTCATTGTTTTAAAATTGTTTAGATATTATGATTTTTGCTTTCGCAGGCTACGGCTTTTTATACCGTAGCCCGCTTAAGTTTATTACCAACCAGGGTTGTTAGATGTGATAAGCTTGTTTACAGCCATCTCGCTCGAAGGAATTGGGAAGTAGAGGTAAGCGTTCGATACATTGAAGTAGTTGAATACGTTGCTTGGACCGAACTTCCAGTTGGTACCTGCCTTGGCACGTGATACAAGTGCGTTCATTGTAGGAACAAACTCGCCCCAACGTATAAGGTCCCAACGACGTGTCATCTCGAAGCAAAGCTCCATAGCGCGCTCGTCCTTAACTGCCTTGCGGAATGTCTCTGTATTCATTGACATGTCAGGGATTGTTGTGATATTGGCACGCTTGCGAACCTCGTTGATGCAGTCGTAAGCCAGCTGTGTTGGAGCACCGTTAATCTCGTTCTCACACTCGGCTACCATAAGCAATACGTCAGAGTAGCGCAAGATAGGGAAGTTGATTGAGGTGAAGTTCTTGTTCTTCTTCAAGCCTTCCGACTCGTACTCGCGACGCCACTTGGCACATGAGCGGTCGTAATTCTCTGATGCTGTTGTCTTCTCGCAGTCGCCCTTAGAGAGGTTTTTCTTTGCATCAATAATAACACCTTCGCCATACTGGTACGACTTGTCCCAATACTGACCCTTTACCTCAGCAAGCTTGCCAAACTCAAACATACGGCCATCAACACCCTTACCGCTAACCGACTGAGTGTATGTAAATGGAGCAATGTTCCAGTTCATACGGTCGATGTCGCCGTTTGCCTCGTACAACTCGTAGAGCTTAGGTGTGCTCCAGAAGAAGGCATATCCATAACCTGGGTCTGACTTGCCTACAAGCGACTCGTCCTTAGAAAGGTCTGGAGCCTGGATACCGATGATGTTGCCAGTACGACCCTCGCTGATGATGTCGGTAGTATAGTTACCTGCAAACTCAGCTTCCCAAATGCTCTCCTTACCAGTAGTATTATACTTGTCCGAGCACTGGTCGATAAAGAAGTCCCAATATTTAGGTGCAAGACCATGACCTTCGCCCATAACCTTCTTGGCATACTCGTCGGCCTTAGTAAAGTAGCCCTTTATCTCGGCCTCGTTAGCTGTCTTGTTCTCGCGGAAGTGCTCGCCTGCACGGAACATATATACACGTGCAAGGATACCCCATGCTGCCGACTTCGACACGCTACCTGGCAGATAGCTCAATTCTGCTGCTGTTGGAAGGTCGTTAGCTGCCTCGTCCATCTCCTTGCAGATAAAGTCGTATATCTCTGCTCTTGGTGTGCGTGCTATCTGCAATCCTTCTACTGTCTGTGTAGATGTGGTCTTGAAAGGCACATCACCCCAGCACTGTACAAGGTTGAAGTAGTAGAATGCGCGCAAGAAGCGTGTCTGTGCAGTAAACAACTTGTTCTTTGCCTCGCTCAAACCTGGTACCTTAGGCAGATTCTCCAACATTGTGTTGGCGCGGTCGATACCGTTGTAGAGTGTGTACCACAAGCCAGCTACGTAAGGGTCACTTGTTGTAGCGTTGTTACAAATCATACCTGCATTCGATGGAGCACGGCCCGAACCGCCATATGCTTCAAGATCGTCGCCACCTGCAAGGTAGAAGTACTGGTTGCCATAGAATGTAGGCTGTGTTAAAGTGGCATAGATGCCGCTGAGGAACGACTCAGCCTCTGACTCGTTGTTAAAGTAACTTCCCGACGTGGTGATGGTTGGCTCCTTGTCGAGGAAGTCGCAGCTGCCGAGAGAGAGAAGTGCTGCGCAAGCTATTATAGATGTTTTTAATGCTTTCATAATTTGTTTAGTATATACATTATATATATATGTATTCAGTATTCTTTCTTCTGTCTTAACCCGTTTTTATTCAGATTAGAATCCGATGTGCAAACCGAAGCTGAACTGGCGAGCACGTGGGTAAGCAGAGAAGTCGAGACCTGGTGTAAGGGCGTTGTTACGGATAGAAACCTCAGGATCGTAGCCACTGTAATCGGTGATTGTGAAGAGGTTCTGTGCTGCAAAGTAAACGCGGAGGTTATCGATGTGCAGACGTGTAACTACAGCCTTAGGCAATGTGTAACCCAATGTCAAGGTCTTGAGACGCAAGAATGAGCCATCCTCGATGATACGTGAAGAGAACACCTTATTAGATGCTGAGTTGATTGCACGTGGAATGTCGCTTGTTGGGTTTTCGAATGTCCAACGGTTGGCATAGCTTGCAAACTGGTTCAAATCGCGTGATGTGTTCCATGAGCTCTCGAAGAAGAGGCGGTTGGCGTTGAGGATATCGTTGCCATACGACCACTGGAAGAAGATGCTCAAGTCGAAGCCTGCATATGCAAAGTTGTTGGTGAAACCGCCTGTATGTGTAGGCAGACCGTTACCTATAACTGTGCAGTCGTTGCTGTCAACTACGCCGTCGCCGTTGATGTCGCGATACTTAGGCATACCTGGCTGTGTGTTGTTCTCGCCTGAGAAGTGAGGTACATTTGCCTTAAGTGTGTATGTATTGCCGCTCTTGTCAAAGTCGTCCAGCTTGTATGTGCCGTCGTAGATGTAGCCGTACATAGTACCCATCGACTTGCCCTTGATAGCGATATAGCTTGACTGCTGGTTGAAGTTCTGGTCGAACTGTGCGGCAGTAAGCAATGCGTTCTGTCCCTCAGCAAGCTCGGTTACGCGGTTCTGGTTGAATGCGATGTTGAAATTGCTGGTCCACTCAAACTTCTTAGTCTTGATGTTTGTAGTGTTAATAGTAAGCTCGATACCCTGGTTGCGCACCTTACCGATGTTCTTCATTGCGCTTACGAAGCCCGAAGACAATGGCAAGTTAGAGTTAAGCAATAGGTCGCGGGTGTTCTTGCGATAGAGGTCAACTGTCAAACCAATACGCTCCTGGAGGAAGCTGAGGTCGAAACCAAGGTTCCACTGCTCTGTTGTCTCCCACTTAAGGTCCTTGTTAGGAACTGTAGTAGGTACCATACCTACGTTGCTCTGGTTGCCGTTCAAAGGATATACACCACTTGGAATGCTGCCAAGAGTTACCTGACCGTTCCAAGACTTCTGTACGTCCATAAGACCATAAGATGCATACTCGCTTACACGGTTGTTACCGGTGAGACCCCATGACAAACGAATCTTAGCATTGTCGATATACATGCGAAGAGGCTTCATGAAGTTCTCTTCAGCCACATTCCATGCCAAAGAACCTGAAGGGAAGTAACCGAAGCGGTTGCCCTTGCGGAACTTAGAAGAACCGTCGGCACGCATTGTAAATGTAGCATAGTACTTTGAGTAGTAGTTGTAGTTGAAACGTCCGAAGTACGAAATCATAGACCATGAGCTCTTGGTTGATACTGTTGTAGTAGGAGTACCCTGGCTCATACCAGCCATACCCAAGCTCTCGTTAGGAATGTGGATGGTCTTGAATGAGTAGTAGTCGTAGTCAGAGTTCTGCAAAGAGAATCCGAGGAGAGTATTGAAGAAGTGCTTCTTCTTGATGTTTGTCTGATAAGTAAGGGTGTTCTCGTTAAGCCATGTAGCACGTGACGAGCGTACCACGCGCGCGTTTACCTTATCATTAGAGAGGCGGCTACCGTAACGTGTCTTCGAGTTGTTGAAGTTGTCGTTGTTGTAACGGCTGTCGGTGAAACCACCCGAAACCTTAAGCTTCAATCCCTTCATAAACTCATACTCCAAGTATCCGTTGAACTGTGTGTACTGGTTCAATGTATGGTTGTAAGCGTTGTTGAGGTCCATGTACGGGTTGAAACGATAGTCGTTTGTACCATTTACGTCGTCGTCAGTTGCATTCTCGAGCAATGAAGTAAGAGGCAAACCTGGCTGTGTTACCGGACGATAACCCCATACACTATAGAAGAGGTTGTCCATACCAGTGTACGACTGCTGCGAAGGCGAAGCACCATCCTGGTTTGTACGAGAGTAGTTAACGTTGAGGTTAATCTTCAACTTGTCCTTCTTGTATGTGCTACCCATACGACCCTGCAAACGGTTATAGTTAGAGTTGATAACGATACCGTCCTGATCGAAGTAAGAGATAGAAGCGTTGTAGCGTACCTCCTTGCTACCACCGGTAAGGCCGATGCTGTGGTTCTGGATAGGAGCTGTCTGGAAAATCATGTCCTGCCAGTTGTACTGAGCGATGTTTCTATAATCGTCCAATGTCCACTGCTTGCCCTCATAGTTGGCAAGATACTTTGTCTGCATCTCCTTAGGATACATCTCGTTCTGAAGCTCAACAAACTGGTAAGCATTCATCATATCGATGTTGTTAGAGATTTTCTGCCATCCGTAGCTGCCATCGTATGTAACCTTTGGCTTGCCTTCCTGACCACTCTTTGTAGTGATGATAACAACACCATTAGCGCCACGTGCACCATAAATAGCGGTAGCCGAGGCATCCTTCAATACGTTTACCGACTGGATGTCAAGCGGGTTGATGCTTGATGCAACAGAAGCGTCTTCCACTGGGAAACCGTCTACAACGTACAGAGGAGAGTTCTCTTGAGTAAGCGAGTTGTTACCACGAATCACCATATTCATCTTACCACCAGGCATACCTTCGTTAGAAGATACGTTTACACCAGCAAGGCGTCCACCAAGAGTCTGGTCGAATGATGATACTGGAGTGCTGGTCAAGCCTTTAACGTCGGCTTTAGATACAGCACCGGTGAGGTCGCGCTGGCGAACTGGCTGATAACCCACAACGACAACCTCGTTAAGGGTCTTATTGTCTTCCTGCATGGTGATAATCATCTGCTTTCCTGGAGTAGCCTTAACCTCTTGTGGGTTATAGCCAAGGAAAGAGAAAGTAAGCACAGCACCGCGGCTTACGCTGATGGTAAAGTTACCGTCAATATCGGTAACGGCACCAACGCTCTTGCTGCCTTTCACTGTGACGCTAACACCAGGCATAGTTTCGCCAGTGTCGTCTTTAACAACTCCCGATACCTTGTCCTGTGCATTAGCTACGGACACGGAAATCAACATCAGAAGCAAAATAGCCCATGACTTGACTGTTTCGGTCTTGAATCTAATTTTCATTTCTTGATAGGTTTAAAGATTTTTATTGTTGTTCTTTAATGAATTAATCATTTGTTTTCATGTCAAACTGCTTGCATAGGCAATTGTGCTTGCAAAATTAAACATGTTTTGCCTCGTGCGTGTGTATGTATGTACATAATTGTTCATATTGTGTACATAATCAACATTTTTAGCGGTTTTCTGCATGTTTCTTCATTCTTTGTACGTAATTTGAATATAATTGTACGCATTTATTGTTGTTTTATGGTAATGTCTTTTTAAATTTGCAGCCGAATAAACGGTGCGTTTACATGGATTGTTTCTAAGTATTACGCAAATGTACAAAATAAACCTATATCTTACAAGCAAAATCTAAAAAAATATAAAGATTTGTTTCAAAACAACCGAATACTAATTAAATAATAATAAATAACCAAACTAAAAACATTTTTACTAACATGAACATTAAAAACAAACTATCAAGTTTGATGTATGCGCCATTAGCACTCGCGCTGTTGGCTGCGTGCTCGTCGGACGATGTAGTGGAGAATAATCAACCAACTACACAAGGACAAACATTGACTATTAATGCTACTACTGGCAGCGAGGATGGTACACGTACCATTTATGGCCTTGAAACAGGTGGAAAATATGAAGTGATTACTTCTAAATGGGATAAAGCCAATGACAAGGTTATTGTATTTGGCAATAGCAATGCAGCAAATAAAGCTGAATTCAACGTTTCTGCCTTGTCTTCTGATGAATTGTCGGCAACTTTAACTGGTACTCTTCCTACCAAATTGGAACATGGCAAAATGGTTAATGCCTATATAGCTAATGGCGATGTTATTACTGTAAATAATGATAACCAGATTGAGGTGGACTATTCAGACCAAGATGGTACATGGCAGGGCGCTGTAAAAAAGAGTGTGCTTTATGGTAGTGCCACTTACAATGCTGCTGATGGTGACAACATTCCTAATTTGAAGTTCGCCTATAAGACTGCTTTCTTTAAGCTGACTTTGACTTTCCCTGAAGTAACAACAAACACTACAGCCTCATTGTGTATTACCGGTGAGAAACTTGCAAGCAAGTCAAGAATAAATACAGTATACAACAAAGGTGGTGGTACAAACAAGGTTGTTGATGCAGGCTCTATCAATATCCCAAGCGTAACAATCAATGATAAAGGTGAAGCTGTTGTATATTTCGCATTGTATCCACAGAAAATAAAGAACACTCAGATTTCGGCTGAGCTTGCTGATGGTTCTATCTATACATTTGAGGTTATACCTGCAAGTAAGGAGGTACAAATTAATAATGGATTCTTCTACCAGTTTGGACGTACTGGTACAAAGATAGGTAACAAGAACGAACTTCCAACAGTGTTTAAAGGTGCTGGTACAGAAAAGTCACCTTATGAAATCGCTACTATTTTCGATTTGATGAAGTTGCAGAAGGATGTAGCTGATGGAAATAATTATAATGGTAAATGTTTCCGAATGACTTCAGATATTACCATCAATGGCGAGTGGAAGGCTATTGGAGATTATCTGAAAATGTTCCGTGGTAAATTTGATGGTGCACGTCATTCTATTTTGGGTACAATGAAGTTCTCTTCTTTAGCGGATAACGGTATGGCAGGTTTGTTTGGCTGTGTTGGTCCTAATGGTGTTATTAAAAATCTCACCAATAAGGCTAATGTTACAGTAGAGAACTCTGCAAACCAGTCGTCATTTGTTGGAGGTATCGTAGGACGTATTCGTAAAAATGTAACAATTTTGAATTGTGCTAATATTGGCAATATAACAGCAAATGCAGGTACCGTTGGTGGCGTTGTAGGTGAGGCTTATATAGATACGTATAATTCAGAATTGGAAACTCGAATTGAAGCTTGCTATAATACTGGCGATATAACAAATACCTCTACTTTTGATGCTACTACTTATGTTGGTGGTGTGATAGCCCATCCTGCTTTAAAGAGTAAAGCCAAAGATACTCCACCGGTTGATCATTTCGTGATTATTGGATGTTATAATAAGGACAATACAATAGTTGCCGCAGAAAAAACAAAATCTTGTGGTGGTGGTGTTGTTGGAAGCACAAATGGTACTCAAACTAGTGCTAATAATGACTTTTTCTTGATAAAGGCATGTTGGAATTCATCGCAGTCAATAGAGGCTAAAAATGTTGGTTTGATTGCTAGTTCGGCATCTAAATCAGGTTTTGTGATGGATAACTGTTGGGTTAAAGGTAAAAAATTTACGAATGGAGGAGAATATGCTGAATTTATTGAATGTTACAATAATACTAATTCAACATTAGCAGAGCGTATTGACGCTATGAACACCGCATGGGGTTCTACAGAATATATGTTTGACACTAAAGGCAATATTGTTAATAAATAAATATAAATAACACATTATTATAATACATCATTATGAAAACAAAGAAAATATATAACGCCCCTAAGTTAGAGATTGTAGATATTGATTCTACACCAATATTGGCTGGATCTGATCCTAATGGAAGTACTATTCCTGGTGGAACAACTGGTGCAGGTGATCCTTGTGGTTCAGCTGCTCAGTCAGCTCTCGGTACCTCAGAGTACTTTGATACTTGGGTATCAGAAGAAGAGTAATCCCCTTATACATTATTATATATTTGGCTTGCGCTCAATAGGGTGCAAGCCTTTTTTTAGCTCCACTTAGCCCCACCCACAACCCCTTCGCCATAGGGAGTGGAGCTATATGCTTTGATAGCTAATGTTCAGCCGTTAAATATGTTTACACAAAATCTGCACCGTTTATTTGTTTTTATGGATTATAATAAGTTTGCAGCGATAACGCATGTCAAATCATTACCTATATAATATGGAAAAGATTACAAGAGAAGAAGCATTAAGACGTTGGAGCTCAGCCAAGGCGCAAAAGAAGGAGTTGGTGGAGAAAATGCGCAAAATGCTATACGAAGATTATAAGGCACGCACTGGCGAAGAGCCTTTAACATTTAATGTGCTGTGATGAAGGAGCTATCATTGGATACTTAGAACTACTGTTTTGGCCATTGTAGAAGAGTTCTTTTCCAAAAATGAAGCAGCTCTGCTTTATATTTGTGAAACTGGAGATGGTATGCAAAAGATGCGAAATCGTTTATTTCACTTTTGGTTTGGTGTCTATTCTGAGAGTGATGAGTATTTGTTTCTGCCACAAGTTGTTTATGATGAAGAAGACAACGAAAATTATGCCGCACTAATTATAAGGAGAGATAATCCTAAATTCAATGACTTAGTGACTGAATTTACAAATACTATTACAATGCTAAATTCAAAGCCTGATACTAATAACAACTACATGTTGTAACAATGGCAATTGTTGAATCGTGAATATCAAACTGGGAGGTTAATGCCTATATAGCTAATGACGATGTTATTACTGTAAATAATGATAACCAGATTGAGGTGGACTATTCAGACCAAGATGGTACATGGCATGGGCTGTAAAAAAGACTGTGCTTTATGGTAGTGCCACTTATAATGCTGCTTATTATTAAAACTCGAACGTGTTGAATCCTTGCTGGCAAACTTGTTGCTAAATATCATTCTGAGAGAATGCGTCAAAGAATATCGCCGAATTACGTCACTTTATTTGTGCCCTGATCCGGCTCAGACTTGCCTGTGTTATGCCTAAATAGGTAGCAATGTTTCCCAACGGCAACCGTTGCAACAAATCGGGTTCTTTCTTTAACAACTCTTTGTACCGTTCCGAAGCAATAGCGGACAACATGGAAATCAGCCGTTCCTCGGTGGCAAGCAATTCCATCTCCGCATAACGCCGTCCCCAATTGGCAATATGTAAGTCTTCCAAAAACAATTCTTCCAGCTTTTTCCTCTCCAATACGTATAAGACTGAATATTCCATCAGCTCCATCGTCTCATATCCCGGCTCATTGTTTACGTATCCTTTCATGGAAACAAGGATTGCCCCTTCCTTGCCAACCCAAAAGGTAATTTCTTTCCCGTCTACCGAAGTATAGGCGCGGACAATGCCTTTCTTGATGAAAAAGATATCCTTTTCTATCTTGCCGCTTTCCAACACGCGGAATCCTTTGGGGTACGAAACCTCAGTTAGGCATTGCCGCAATCTATCCAAAGACGCATCCGGCATGGCATATCTTTGATTGATGATTTCCTTTATATTCATAACTCATTGTTGTATTCGGTGTGCAAAATTATAAAATTGCACATAGAAACGGGAATGAACGGCTGTTTTTTACCAAATGCAAAATCAGTTTTTACCAAATGCAAAAAGCCATTAGAGATTACTTGCTTACTTTTGCACCTGAATTTAATAAATCATAGGTATGAATTGGATAATCTTATTATTGGCAGGATCGTTTGAGGTGAGCCTTACATTCTGCTTGGGTAAAACGAGAGCAGCGTCAGGACTTGCTTTTTATCTGTGGGGTAGCGGTTTCTTGGCTTCCACGGTATTGAGCATGACCCTGCTTGCTAAGGCTGTTCAGACTTTGCCTTTGGGAACGGCATACGCCATTTGGACGGGTATCGGGGCGGTCGGCACAGTCTTGATAGGAATATTCGTCTTCAAGGAGCCCGCCACTCCCATCCGTCTTTTCTTCCTGTTCACGCTCATTGCTTCCCTTATAGGATTGAAAATCGTGTCATACTGAAAGGAGGCGGAAGATGAAGTATGAATTGAGGGAGAACCAAGGCATTCCGGCGCCTCTGCTGGCGCTGATGACAGTCGCTACCGGGCTTTCCGTTGCCAACTGCTATTATAACCAGCCTCTGTTGGGCAGCATGGCTAAGGATTTTGCAGTTAGCGACTTTTCCGCCAGCATGGTGGCGACATTGACCCAGATAGGCTATGTGGCAGGGCTTGTATTTGTCATTCCGCTTGGCGACCTGGTTTCACGAAAGAGACTGATATTGACCAATTACATCGTTTCTTCGTGTGCCTTGCTTGCAATAGCACTTGCCCAGAACATCTATTGGGTATGGGGCGCATCCTTGCTTGCCGGGGCATCTTCGGTCATGCCGCAGTTCTTCATTCCGTTGGTGTCGTATAATTCAGCTCCGGACCACAAGGTGCGCAACGTGGGGATTATACAGTCCTGTTTGCTCATAGGCATTCTTGGGTCACGAGTATTCAGTGGTTTTCTCGCCGATATATGGGGATGGCGTTCTGTCTATTTTGTGGCTTGCGTGTTTATGCTCGGGTGTTTTCTGATGATTCACAAAATGCTGCCCGTGTTGCCTGCACGTTCACAAGAAAGTTATGCGGGGCTGATGAAATCCTTGTTGCGTCTGCTTTTCAAATATCCGTACTTGCGTATCGCGTCGTTGAGGGCGGCATTGGCTTATGGATCGTTCTTTGCCTTGTGGAGTTGCCTTGCTTTCCGAATGAAGCAAGAGCCTTTCTTTGCAAGCGACGATATTATCGGAGCACTCGGTTTGTGTGGATTGGCAGGTGCATCTACGGTGGTTTTCATTAGCGGATATATCCAAAAGTATGGCGCAAGATTCTTCTCCATTGTCGGAGGATGCGTCATCTTGTTTGCATGGTTGTTGGCATTTTTGGGAAATGACAGTTACTTGTGGATGATAATTGCCATTCTCTTGATTGATGCCGGAATGCAAAGCATCCATCTGTCAAATCAGACCAGCGTGGTCGTTCTTGACGCATCCGCCATCAACCGGGTCAATACTGTTTATATGACAATTTACTTCTTAGGAGGTTCTGCCGGTACATTTGTTTCAGGTCTATTCTGGCAACATTATGGATGGATGGGTGTGGTAGGGGTAGGAGTTGCCTTTACCGCAGCTTCCTTGCTTGCTAATTGCCTTAAATTAGCAGTCAAAGTCAGTGGGATATAACCCGGTGTAAAAGTAATATATATTAAATGGTCAAAGAATATATATTAAATGGCAAAGTATATTATATTAAATGGCAAAGTATATTATATTAAATGCCCAAGTATATTATATTAAATGCCCAAGTATATTATATTAACTTTTGGTAACTATTTGTATTCGACTTAACTTGTGGTGAGTATTTTTCATCAAGTTGCTAAATAAGCGTAAATATTACTGCGTTTATGAGGAATTGTGAAGTCTTATAATTATCTTTGTATTCAAATTCGCATCTGAATATGGCAAATAAAGAATTAAACAGGCTAAAAGTTGTTCTTGCTGAAAAAAAGAAAACGAACAAATGGCTTGGTGAACAACTGGGAAAGGATAAAACAACCATATCAAAATGGTGTACTAATACTTGTCAGCCAGATTTGGGCAATCTTATGAAGATAGCCAAACTGCTTGAAGTGGAAGTGACAGACCTTCTCAGACAAGATAATATAGACTGATAAAATGGCAACAGACAATAAAAACAACAAGCTCTCAATAGGGAGTGGTGATTATGCTGAGATACTGCGACATGCTGTCGCAGTAATTGAGCATGCACGGACGGAGATAGCCCGACATGTCAATGGCTATGTCTCTACTGCCTATTGGGAGATTGGTCAAATGCTTCATGAGCGCAAGATTGAAAGTGGGTATGGTGATAGTGTAGTAAGAAGGCTGTCTGCAGACCTGAAAGAACGCTATCCTAAGATGGGTGTTTCACCGCGCCAACTTTGGAACATGAAGAAATTCTATGAGCGTTATGCTGAACATGGCGAGAAACTGCTACGCTCCGTAGCACTTTTGCCATGGTCACACAATCTACTGCTATTGAACAAGGGACTGGATGACAATGCCACGCTCTATTATGCACAGGAAACGGTTGCCAAAGGTTGGAATCGTGATTTATTGCTCAATGCCATCAAACTCAATATGTATGGGGCACAAGCATTGGCAAAGGTAGACAACAATTTTGACCGTACTCTTCCTGCCGAACAAGCGCAATATGCCAATGAAGTGTTTAACAGCAGCTATAATCTCGGTTTCTTAGGTGTCACAAGTCCTATATTGGAACTTGAACTTGAAGACCGCTTGGTAAAAGCTATCACTCGTTTTCTTATGGAACTTGGCAATGGCTTCACTTTCATTGGAAACCAGCATGTGTTGGAATATAACGGCAAGGAGAGCAAGGTGGATATGCTGTTTTTCCATCGTGGACTACGCTGCCTTGTCGCTGTTGACCTAAAGATAGGGGCTTTCAAACCAGAGTATGCAGGTAAGATGAACTATTATCTTTCTCTCCTTGACCGCCTTGAACGTGGTGCAGACGAGAACCGTTCCATAGGAATCATACTTTGTGCGGAGAAAGACCGTGTAGAGGTGGAACTCGCACTTGAAGATATGGGAAAACCTATTGGAGTGGCGGATTATCAGCTAATAGTACCGAAAGAGAAATTACAGAAAGTCCTTGCTGACGAGATAAAGGCGTTTAGTGATGAAAAGAGGAACAATTAGGAAAACAAACAATATGGACTATAAAGTACAGAAAAATTCACAGAACAATGATATGGCTTCACTTGTTAATGATGTTTGCAATATCATTGAAACAGGCAGAAAGGAAGCCTACGTTGCGGCAGGAAAGTCTGTTGTAATCACATACTGGACTATCGGTTGCCGTATTGTTAAAGAGGAACAGCAGGGTAAAGAGCGTGCAGAATATGGAGCAGGAGTCATCAAGAACCTCGCTCTGAAAATCATACCTCGATATGGTGCGAGCTATAATAAATGCAATTTAGACTACTACAAGCGTTTCTATCTTCTTTTTCCTGACATACAGATTGTGAACACGTGTGTTCACAATCTTAGTTGTTCGCATACTTTCTGTTTCAGACCCCAATGCCAGGCTTAAGACACATAAACTCACACACCAAGATATTGGTCAGCTTGATATGTATGTACGAATGTACGATGACCTTATCAAAGGTTCTGATGACGCTCCTACTATTGGAGTGTTGCTCTGCACTGATACCGACAATACGATAGCACGTTATTCAGTTCTTCACGACAACAATCAGCTGTTTGCAGCCAAGTATATGACTTATATGCCAACAGAAGAAGAACTGCGCAACAATTAGTAGTCATATACTTGGTGTTGCCCATCTTTGCCATGCAGAGAAGATGGTTCACCCATGCACCACGTAAAGTGGATTTCTTTGACATATTCATATTTAATAATCACTAGTGTCCCGTTTCCTTGTCAAGTTACATCTTTGGGTCGATGGCATAGTCCTTGATGTGTTGCGTCAGTACCTTTGCTGCTTTTGCCATGTTCTCTACAGGCAGATTCTTGAAACCATTAACAGCCTTTTTGTAACCGCTGTAAAGTCCGTCACGCTCAGCATCGGCAGTAGCAATTTCATCGGTCAGCATACTTTTTTGCGAGATTTTCAAGTCCTCGTCCTCTTGTTCCTTGGCGGTCTTTAGCGAGACAATCTGTGCGCTGAGCTTACTCTTTACATTCGCATCGGCCTCAGCACGTGCCAACACGTTTGAAATGAACAGAAAATGTGCGCCGTTATTTAGACGCTCCAAGCTAAGAGTTCCAATTTCGCTCGTTGTTTGATAAAAGTTTTAAGATGAATACTGTGGAAACTCCGTTTTCTGTTGCGTTAAATAGATTGTTTATGCCATCTCTACGTTGTTTCCGATAATAATTCTCATGGAATCAGCCGTGCATGTTGTTTCCTTACTCGCTCCTTTGGGTTTTGTCGCAAACCTTTACCGACACATTTCATGTCATCGTTGACACGGTTTCTTGTATCATGCACTATGGATTTGACATATTGTCTGATGTTTTCGGTCATTATAATGGCATAATTAGACTAAAATTTCAGTTTTTACGAAACCGATAACAAATAATGTCTTTATTCTTATTGTTTTTTAGTAACTTTGCTGCGCATTCGCAATAAATGCGTTTGCAAACATACATAAGGCGTCATCAACGCTTAGTTCATTGATTATTCTGAACGTAGGAAATTCAAAATGCTTGTCAATGGCTTAGCAGAGAAGATGTCACGGGTAGGTTGTATAATCAACCCTCGTAGTGTGCCAAGGAGGACAAACCTCAGCGGCACACTTTTCGGGGTTATGTATAACTTTCAACGTGAGATTCTATCTGTTCGTCATCAAGCAATGGTTTCCTACGACCAAGAATAAATGACGGACAAGTGTAGGGTCTCACGCTTTTTGTTAAAAACAATATACAACTTAAATTTAGATTATATGGGCAAAGGCATTATTGCACTAATATTAGAGGCTCTTTTATTTTTGTTTTTCTATACACATTGGAATCCACTTTTTGAAGAGCAAAGAGAACAAGAACGCAACCTATCTGTTCTTAATTCTGTAACAACAGACATGTGTAAACATGGTTTGGATTTATATTTAAAAACATGTAAAGGGTTACAGAATCCAATTGTAAATAGTTTTAAAGTGGTTAGTAAAGATATTGAGGCAAGTTCTGTTAATTGTAAAATTGAAGGAGATATTGTTTTTTCTTATAACGGCAGGAAATATAATGGAACATTCAAGACCGAGGGCTCAACAGATTCCATAGCTTCTGATAATACGGTATATAACATATCCTTCTTTAATGGCATTCATATTCGTGACCGTAAAAACAATCTTTCTCTGCAATTTGATTGTTTCGGTGATATTGTATTTCGGTGATATTGTTGTGGTACAACTTAAAATCGGAGAGTCTGTTAAGATTGAAGGGACAAAATGCTTGTTTGAAAGAAAGTGGGATTCTGGTGAATGGCTTATGAAAACATCAAAGATTTTGACTCCAGTTCAAATGTACAAAGTCTATAACAATCCGAAATGTAAAAATCCAGACGGCATTCGTTTCAGTACGGATAAATTTCTATTATACGGATTTGTCAAATCTAATCAAATATTAGTTTCAAAAGAAAATGGTGACGTATATAGATATTCTGCTTATGTGGATGATAATAATAAAGTGAAAATAAATAGAATTGAATGATGAAAAATAAATATGATATTTTAATGTATGTTGCTGCCATTTTAGGCGGAGTATTGGGTGCCTATCTATGCGCCAAGAAAAATGATCTTGGAGTAGTTGTTGCTATAATATGTTCTATGTATATTATGGGGCATACGGTAATGTTATGGGACGCGGCAATGGCAAAACGGGAGCGAGAAAAGACTGCAACGAAAAAAGAATTAGAAGAAAAAAGAAGATTGGAACTTGAAGAAAAAGAGCACAAGTACAATATTGCTAAAAACGAATTATTTGCAAGAAACGGCGAACCTTGCAAAACCATTGTTATAAGTGAAAGTCGTTTTGACCTATTTAACATAAATAATGAGCTTATTGTATTCGATAAAGCAAAGAAGTTATGGCTTTGTGGTCATGAGGTATCAATTGATGATATAAATAGCTTTGTAATAGATGATGAGTCTACTATTCAGAAAGGACAGATAACAGCTGTTACCTCAACAGATACTGGCAGTATGGCAGGACGGTCTATTGCTGGTGCTTTGATTGGGGGTGAAGCTGGTGCTATAATAGGCGGAGCTACTGCAAAAAAACAAACTGTATTAAAACAAGAAAATGACAAGATTATCCATGATTATGCCCTTGTTGTGAATATTCGCGATATAAATAACCCTATGCTTTTAATAAAGATAGGTCGAAATAAGAGCAAAGCAATGGAAATAAATGCACTTATGCAAGTGATTATGACAATGAAATAAATTATATCGAACAAAGTGAATATGTTATCAAGATGATTGCTTTCGTGTATCGTCAAATCCATCAATCAAGAATACGAAAAGCAACAATCTTTTAAGTAGTTTAATATACAAGTAAATAAAAAAAATGAAAACAAACAAAATTTGGAGCATCTTAGGGATGCTCGTAGTGTCAGTATCAGTTATGTTATTTACGTCATGTAGTAGTGACGATGACGGAGACGGCAGCAAAGACATCAATGTGCAAGAAGTAGTTGGAACATGGACATGTACCGCAAGCACAGATAAAGTGGATGGTAAATCTTTAACCGGTTATATGGTTGGGGAGTCTATTACTATCAGTGAGGATGGCAAGTTCTCTTCTACTGCAAGCTCTATAGGCAATGGCACATGGAAGCTTGACGGTAATAAAATGTCAGCTAAGAACACGTATGGTGACACTTTCAGCGCAACGATTGTTGTTAGTGGTAATAAGATGAAATGGAACGGAACTTCAAGTCTGGACGTTAGCTTCAACTATACATGGGAGAAAAAATAAATTCTTGCAAATAGATAGCAATAAAGATTGACGTCACTGTTGCTGTTTTGCAACGGTGGCGTTTTAAAATTTAAAGTGGGACAGGTGAGTTTGCATGAGACTAATGTTCATTAATTGTGTAATAACTTAAAACTGAGATATAATGACAGAAGACGAAAAGAAAGAATTTGAAGAGTTCTTAGAATGGAAGGCCGAAAAGAAACGCAAAGAGGAAGAAAACAAGGCGAAACAAGAAGAGGAAGAAAGACAAGTTAAAGCTAACAATCAAATGCCTCAAGTAGAAGATGAGAAACGTATGGAATTTGATAATGGACAAGTTCCTTATTCTTCAAATATTAATGATAATAAAAGTAACAACCCAGATGGGGGGACAACATCCTTCCCATGTGCTTTTGTATTACTATTTTCTGTGATTATTTTTCTATTTTGTATTTGTTTACTAAGAGATTGCTCTGATAATTATAAAACGACTTCTAATAATACTGAGTCAACTTCAAATAGTGAGATCGATAAAGATGATTCTCTCGCTACCATAGCTGCTGCAGAAAAAAAGAGTCAGGATAGTCTAAAGAGAGCTAAAAGAATAGACCTGTTAAAAAATACGATAAAGATAAAGAAGGCATATCTATCATCTCCTAATAGTGCTGGCGGTGTAGATGCTCATCTTGTATGGAAGAATGTATCTAATAAGACTATAAAATATTTAAACTGGAGTGGCTATCCTATAAATGCAGTGGGTGACCCAGTTTCATGTGAAGCTCGTGGAACCATTGAAGGTGGTGGTAAGGTTACTGGCCCTATAAAGCCAGGAGCGACTTATGGTTACGGAACATATTGGGATTGTCTTTGGTACAATTATTCTGCTAAGAAGCTTGTACTAACAGACATCTATATAGAATATATGGATGGTAGCTCTATCCATATAAATAGTAACGAATTGAAATATGTTCGTTAATGTCAAAGTTTAAGAAATCATGGAAAGGGAAGCAAAGAAAGAAAAATCAATAGGTATTGGCACTACTACGTTTTTTTTATCATGTTTCGGTATAAGCATTTATGATCAAGCGTCGCATGATAGTTACACTAATTACCTTTCGGTTTCCTCCTTCGCACCTGGCAATTCAAACAAGTTTGATTGCGCTCGGTTTGTCGTCGGGTGACCAGTAGTTGGCTGCTGAGGACAACCTTTGTCAACCCAGTCCACGATATAATGCTTTTTGCTTATCAACTTCAAATATGTCATCCATTGTAGTCACTCGTAAACCCTTGTCAACTACGTTCACGATATGACAAAATAAAAGCTCCGCAAATTCTCCACGGTAGAAATACGCTGCAAAAATATGTGGAAAATCGGGAACTGACAAAAAACACTCAGAAAGTGTTAAAAATTAAAGAGTATTGAAAATCAAAACTTTATGTTTGGTTGGTCATAGTAAGTTATGATTAGTTATAAGGCTCTAAATACTTTTTTGAAAAATCGCTCCAAATGTAGGATGAGCCAAATAAAATGCGCCCTGTAAGGTGGATTGTTCAAGATCCATGCCTTACATGGCGCATTGCTATGTTATGTCACTAAAGCGATAGGGTAGCGAAGTGACTTTCTTTTATTCTACCACTGTCTTGCTTGTCTTAACAGAACCGTCGCTCATGACAGTCTTCTTAATAAACAGACCGTGCTTAGGATTCTGTATCATGCGTCCGCTAAGGTCGTAGTAGCTAATGCTCTTTGTCTTGGCGTCGGCAGAAGCGTTCTTGATGCCAGATATTACGGTTCCATCGCTGTATACAATGTCGCTATATAGACGTTCATCGCCATTTACATACACAGCTCTTACACCTACACGGCTAATGCCAGAGTCGTAGATTACAACGCGATGCTGCGATCCAAATGTCTGGAAGTCATAACGCTGGGTGTCGTTGAAGTCAACAGGCACATCTGTCATCTCTTTCTCTATACCGAGATACTGGTCTGGATAGAATGTTGCAAGCTCGTCGTCGAAGTAGATGTTGTAGTATACATTGCTCTGATCCATAAAGCTATTCTCTACATTATTGCGTGGCAAGTCGAAGACAACCCATCCACTTGCTGTCTCTGCTGGATAATACTGCAATATATTAGGGTTCTGCGGACGAGCTATTACACCATCCCATGCCTCGAATGTTGGTTGCATCATAACCTGCATCTCAAGTGCTATAAGGCGATAGCCATAGTTCGACATAAAGCCATACTGACAGTTGGAGAGGTTGCCGGTAGCAGCATCATAGTCGAATGATACCTCGTCCATAGTCTTGTATTCGGTCATGTAGGTCTCATCATCATAGTATACATTAGCTGGGAAGTTGAATCGGAACTGCGACGCATTCTTGTCGAGTCCAAGGAACTGCGCACCGCTGAACACCACTTTTCCATTATTTATCTTGCCATGAATCCATGCATCAGGTATGTTGGCGTCAATATTGTTGGCATAGAAGTCGTCTCCCTCTATCACCACCTGCGATATGCGCTGTGTAGTAGTGCGCTCGCTTGGGTGGAATGTAAAGATATACTTTGTGGCCTTAGACAAGTCTTTAGGAGCCTCGTTGCTGAACGGGCAGATGGTAGTTTCGCTTATAAGGTCGCCCAATCCGTTCCAATCGCCTGCCTCGCTTGTCATACCAAGCAAGGCATCCTTGTCGCACTTGATGAGTGAGTCGTTACGCCATACAAACTTAATATCCTGCGACTTCTCGTCGAGCACATATTGGTTCTCGCCGTCAACCTGCTGATATACAAGTCGGCTTGCATAATACTTAATGGGATTGCCGTCGCCATAGTCGAGCGTATAGATTTGTTGCGGCAATTTAAACACGATAGTGTCGCCCTCAGCCTTGTCGCCCTTAATCCACGAGTCGGTAGGTTGTGCACTGATAGGACTCTTCATGTAGTAGCTTCCGTCGTTGCCCACAACAAAGTCGCGTGCAACACCGTCTCTTACATCTTCATAGATAGCACCCCATTGCGATACGAAACCTTCCGAATAGCCATACATGTCCTTGTATAGCTTGCCTTCAGGCTGCTTGGTAATCATCTCTGGAGCCTTGCTTGCCGCCTTAAGCAACGAGGCGGGAGCGGCTGTCTTGCCCATTACAAGCTGCGTCTTCTTAGGCTGTTTTAGGGAAGAGGCAGTGGTTTGCGCGAATGACGCTGCCGATACTAACGTGGCAGCTGCGAGTAAAAGTGTCTTCATAAGCGGTATATTTTAAATGATGAATGTTCGTTACTTTACAATAATCTTTGATGTACGTCCGTTGGCAGTCTTAACGATGTTCAGACCTTGCTGCAAAGAGTTTAGGCGGCGGCCCGAGAGATCGTATATTGCAACAGGCGTGCTGTCCTCATCGGCATCCAGACCTTTTATGCCAGTAGCCTCGCCCATACGCAATGTCTTGGCTGCGTTAACCACAGTGCCGTCGTTATAGTCGATAAGCACAGCTACAACACGAAGGTTGTCGGCATTCTGCACAATATTCTCGCCCGATGTATTCTTAACCTTTGCAAGCTTGAAAGTAGCAGGCAACTCGTATACTTTGTCTTCCTCAATAGTCTCAGGCATATATTGGTTTTCGCCCGTAAGACGTGTTGTGGCAATAGCCACATCGTCGAAAACCAGACCACTAACATTGCCATCGGCCTTGATAAACTGCTCAAACTCAGGTTCAGAGAAGTCGGTACCGTTCTTGCCCTTAGCATAATAGTTCTTCTGAGTCCAACCATCGGCGGTTCCTTTAAGTCCGTCGGCCACAAGAACAAATTCCACACCATAGCGTGCATTGTTTATTTCGAGTGGGAAGTTGACGTAAGCCTTAGCCTCTACATCAGTTTTGTCGGCGTTAAGCTCAGCCTTAACATCGATGTTAGCCTCGGCAAGTAGACCGCTTACTGCCTTCCATGCCTTGTCTATACCCAATTGGTTTGACGAGGCATCAAATCCTCCATAGGCATCCACCTGATAAGTGCGGTCGAGCCAAGCCGACGGGAAACCTGTGATATTGCTGGGATAATCCGATCCGGGCATTACTTCCATAGGGTCGGGTTTCTTCTCCGACTCAGAGTTGTGATAGGATAGGGCAATGAAATCGTCGGGATAGAGTCGGTTCATGGCAGCAAGTCCCACGTATCCACGCGGACAATATCCACACCATGTGCCAGTATACTCCTCAAGCAATGCACGGTGCTTAGGCAGTTTGTCGAATATGCACACCTGTTGTGTCAGTTGGTTCTCGGCATCCTCATTAGTGTTGTCGTTCACCTTTGTAATCTTAAGTTGTACGGGATAATAGTCTTTTTTGTCGACAACGGGCAGTTCTATCTCGAAAGAAGTCTGCACGCCATACACCGACGACAGTTCGTTGTTGAAAGTCTCTTGTCCAGTGTATGTATTGCCATTGTATTCGTAGGTATAGTCAATCGACTTCACGCCAGTGGCACCGTGGTTTTCAACATAGAAAGTCAAAGGGTTAGTGATGCCGGTAGCTCCGAAATAGGATGTGGAGCCGGCAAGTACCGAAGCCGCATACTTGGGAGCTCCGTCGAGCAGAACCTGCATGGTAGAGCTGCATTGGTCGCTAACGTCGGTCCAACTGCGGTAGCTGCGTGATGTATGAAGAAATAGGCCTCCATCGTGCACCTCTGTTGTTATGCGCACAGGGCGTTTGTTGGAGTTATCCATCTCGTCCATTTTGAACGAGTAGCCCACATACACACCCTCGTCGGTTATGGTGTAAGGCTTAGCCAATGGCACTTCCACCCATCCTTGTGCCATGTCTACGTCCTGCGACATGATATCAGGCTTGTTAATCTTCTTGCCGTCCACCACTTCGAGCTTAAGTTCTTTCGACAGCCATACCTTAAGTCCAGAAAGGTTCTTCATGGTGTCGATAGGCACACGCACGGCAGCAATGGTCATACCAACAAAATGCTTGTCGTTGATACGTATAGCCACATCGTAGTCTTGCTTGAGTGGAGTGCCTATGTTGCCACGGTTTCCGGTGATACCGAAGCCACGATCGAGCGAGTAGATAAGGCGTTCGTTGGAATCGGCAAACGCATTGGCTACAAAACCGAACAGCAATACTGCCATGAGTATTGCACCAAATCTGTTATTCTTTCTCATGTGTAATGGTTTTATTATTTCTGTCACGTAATGGTTGATTATTAATGCAGATTACTATCTGGCGGACAAAGGTAGTAAATAATTACAGAATGACAAAAATAATAAGAAATAAATTACACATATATATCGTAGCGGAGGTCTCCGGCCTCCGCATCAATCAATGATACAAACTCTATTATTAAGTATGTGTTCATATTTATCTTTATATATGAGCGGCAATCAGTAGGAGGGTATGGCATCCCTGCCATACCCACTCTGCCATGATTGTACAGCCAATTTAGTGGGTATGGCAAGGATGCCATACCCTCCTACTATATGTAAAGATTATTCTGAACTGTTACTTAGTAATGATGATTTGTGTTCGACTTGGTGCTGCGGAGGCCGGAGACCTCCGCTACTTTTCTATCAACTGAGTCATGGCGGTATTAATACAAAAAAAGGAGTCACTCTTATATGAGTAACTCCTTCTTGTTGTGGTGCCACCAGGAATCGAACCGGGGACACAAGGCCAATTTATAAATAATGTCAGTCCTTTGCTCTACGAACTGAGCTATGTCGGTAAAATACAAAAAAAAGAGTCATCCCGCAGAATGACTCTTATATGTGGTGCCACCAGGAATCGAACCGGGGACACAAGGATTTTCAGTCCTTTGCTCTACCAACTGAGCTATGGCACCAACATTGTATCGCTTAATTGCGGGTGCAAAGGTACGAATAATATTTTGTACTGCCAAATATTTCCGAAAGTTTTTTGCAAAAAACGTCAATTATACGCCCATTTATGTATGGTTCGTATAATTGACGTCAATATCTGTACTTGTAAACAACGTATAGATAAGTTTGGATAGTCGGAGATAATGCTGATATTACTTATCTGCCAATGGGTTCCAACCTTGAGCCTTAAGCTCAAACTCCTGGTTGTCGCGTGTAACCAGCATCTGTCCCAGTTCAGGACGAGTGATATGCCCGATAAGCTTAACGCCATCCATCTGTTCAATCTTCTCGTGATCGCCGATAGGTACAGTAAATAGCAGCTCATAATCCTCGCCACCGTTAAGAGCACATGTTGTTACATTCATGTTAAGCTCCTCGGCCATAACAGCCGTCTGGTAGTCGATAGGAATATTCTTTTCGTATACGCGGCAACCGCAATTAGACTCTTTGCATATATGCATCAGTTCGCTTGACAGGCCGTCGCTGATATCCATCATAGCAGTAGGATGGATGTTGAGTTCGCGGAATCGTGCAATAATATCACCACGAGCTTCAGCCTGCAACTGTCGCTGCAATAGATATTCCTTACCGGCAAAGTCGGGTTGGAAGTCCTTTAACGACTCCAATGCACGCTTGTCATTCTTCTTGCGAGCCTCGTCCACCTGCTGGTAATAAACACTCTTCTCGCGTTCGAGAAGCTGCAAGCCCATATAGGCAGCACCAAGATCGCCAGTGACACATATAAGGTCGGTATCCTTGGCACCATTGCGATATACAATGTCCTCCTTACGTGCTTCGCCAATACATGTAATGCTTATGGCAAGACCAGTGTAAGAAGAAGTAGTGTCGCCACCAACAATATCTACGCCCCACTTGTCGCATGCAAGGCGCAAACCGCTATAGAACTGCTCAAGATCTTCCACCTTAAAGCGCTTGCTAAGTGCAAGACTAACGGTAAGTTGGCGTGGTGTGCCGTTCATGGCAAAGATGTCGCTAATGTTTACCATAGCCGACTTATAGCCAAGATGCTGCATATCGATGTATGTAAGGTCGAAGTGAACGCCCTCCATAAGCATGTCGGTAGTAACCAGCACCTCAGAGTCGGGGTAGTGTAGCACGGCACAATCGTCGCCTACACCCTTTATAGTCGACTCGTTCTTGATTTTGATATTGTCGGTGAGATGGCGTATAAGGCCAAACTCACCGAGTTTAGATATGTCTGTCATACATTATTATATTAAGCACGGCGAATCATCTCGCGCATAATCTCGGTCATCAGAGGTTGTGCATTGTTGGCTGCAACCTGAACCTCCTCGTGCGAAACCTCAACAGGATTGTCTTCCAAGCCAAGGTCGGTGATGATAGAGATACCGAATGTGCGTATGCCACAGTGGTGAGCCACGATAACCTCTGGCACGGTACTCATGCCAACAGCATCGCCACCCAAGCGGTGGTACATCTTATATTCTGCAGGAGTCTCGAAGGTAGGACCTTGCACACCTACGTATACACCATGAACAACACGAATACCCTTTTCCTTGGCAATCTCGTTAGCCTGGTTGATAAGCGCGTGATCGTATGTCTCGTGCATATCGGGGAAACGTGGACCGGTAGGGAAATTCTTGCCTCGCAAAGGATGCTCTGGGAAGAAGTTGATATGGTCTGTAATAATCATGAGGTCGCCAATCTTGAACTCAGGGTTCATACCACCCGATGCGTTGCTAACGAATAAAGTCTTGATGCCCAGTTCGTACATTACGCGGATAGGGAAGGTAACTTCCTTCATAGAATAACCCTCATAGTAATGGAAACGGCCCTGCATAGCCATGATATCCTTACCGCCGAGCTTGCCGAAGATAAGCTTGCCAGAGTGGCCCTCTACTGTAGATACAGGGAAGTTGGGGATGTCTGTGTATGCAAATTCATAGCAGTCGGTGATTTCAGTGGCAAGCTGACCGAGGCCAGTACCGAGAATGATAGCAGTTTCAGGATTTGTTGTCATCCTTTCTTTTAACCAGGATGCTGTTTCTTGAATTTTTTCGTACATAGCTTGTTATTTTATTATTAAATTCTTCTTCGCCTTCCAACATAAACTTAATTCGTATAGGCAAGGCGTAAATACTGTTTTTGGCTTCTTGCGAGAGACCCTCTACATTGGTCAGACGGGTAGAGTCTTTTTCTGTTGTTATGATAATCTTAGGAGCCTTCATCGCTGCGAACGTGGAATTAACACGTTCTATGTCGTCGGCAGTAAACTGATGATGGTCGCCAAACGTTAGTGGTGTGATGTTGCTCGACACAGGTTGGAGGTCCATAATCATTTGCTGTGGCGAGGCAATGCCCGTCAACAGCAGAATGTTAATGCCTTTAGGCAAGTCGTTAACGGCACGTCTGTCGCCTCCGAATACCGGTTTGAGGTTTTCGTATTGCAGCGTGGTGAAGAATAGCTCCTGATATGGATACAGATCCATGGCACGCTTAAGCACTCGAAACTCCATAGGCTTGAGGTCCTTAGGACATTTGGTCACGATAACTATATCAGCTCTCGACTTGCCCTCTTGCGGTTCTCGCATACGTCCGGCAGGCAACAGCTTGTCGTAGATAATGAGTCGGTGGTAGTCGACAAGCAGGATGTTAATGCCCGGTTTAACGTATCTGTGCTGGTAGGCATCGTCTAGCAGAATAACGTCAACATCCTTTGTGGCATCGTCGGATGTAAGTCGGTGTATGCCGTTGCGCCGGTTCTTGTCTACGGCAACATAAATGTCGTTGAACTTATGGTGCATCTGATAAGGCTCGTCGCCTATAAGGCGCATAGGTGTATCGGCATTGGCAAGCTGATATCCGTGGCTTTTGCGCTTGTAGCCACGCGATAGAACACCCACTTTAAGTTTATTGTGCAGCAGGTTGACAAGATATTCCACATGTGGAGTTTTGCCCGAGCCACCCACCGTAATATTGCCCACAGCAATAATAGGAATGTCGTAGCTTTGGCTTTTAAGCACACCGATGTCGAACATCCAGTTGCGCAGGCGCACCCCGATGCCGTAGAGCCAGCTGAGTGGCAGGAGCCACTCGTTGATTTTTTTAAAATCACCTTCAGTTCTCATCTTTATATTACGTTTAATATTAAGCTGAACTTTCGTAAGTTCAGAATTATGCAAACCTTGAGTTACTTTACATTCAGTATGTATGGCAATCGTGCCTGTACAGCCTGATGCTTGTCTATATTGCGCAGCAGACTAATAGGCTCGTAAAGGTCGCCAAGTGTAGCGCGCAACTGATCGTCGAGATAGTTGCCACCCGACATAGAGCTAAAGAGCTGGTCGGTCCATGATGCAGGGGCAGGATATTCGGCTGTATAGTACTCCTTAATCTTGGCAAGTTGAGCCGCCTTCTTAATGGCATCGTCCAGACCGCCAAGCTGGTCGACAAGTTTAATCTTAAGAGCGTCGTTGCCAACCCATACACGACCTTGAGCAATCTTTTCTACACTTTCTACTGGCAAATGACGTCCATCGGCCACACGCTTGCGGAAGAGTGCATAGCCACGGTTGACATAAGCCTGCAACATAGCTGTCTCGTCGGCATTGAATGGACGAGCCATGATGTTGCCAAAGTTGGAATTGCGGTTGGTCTTAACCTCGTCGAATTTGACACCAAGCTTTTGTGTAACAAGACCACTAAGGTCTGGAATCATGGCAAATATGCCAATGCTGCCTGTAAGAGTATTGGGTTGTGCCACAATCCAAGAAGCAGGAGCCGAGAGATAGTAGGCACCCGATGCTGCATAATCGCCCATAGACACCACTACCGGCTTTTTGGCCTTGAGCATACTTACGTAATGCCATATCTGCTCAGAAGCATAAGCGTCGCCACCACCAGAGTTGACACGTATTACAACAGCCTTAACATCGTCGTCGTTCATAAGACTCTCAAGGTCCTTGCACACGGTAGACGAGGCAATAGAATGGTTTGCACCCATGGCTATAGACTGTACCTCGTTCTGCACAACATCGCCAAAAGCATAGTAAACAGCAATCTGGTCGCCGTCCACATCCTCGTCTTTGGTGTTGAGCATATCGCTAACGCTAATTTGAGGAATCATATCATCGTCGTCGAGCTTAAGCATCTTCTTGACAGTGTCCTTAACTTTGTCGGCGTACATCATGCCGTCTACCATCTTGCGCTTTACAAGCGACTCGGTAGGCGAGAATAGCATAAACTCGTCGGCATATGCATTGAGCGAGTCGACGCTTATGCCACGGCTCTTGGAAACAGCCTGGCAGATATTGCTCCAAGCACCATCTATGTAGAGCTTGGTTTGCAGGCGGTTGGCATCGCTCATATGGTCTTCGGTATAGTTTTCGGTAGCACTCTTGAATGTGCCAACCTTAACCACCTGGTATTTAACGCCAAACTTAGCCATTACGTCCTTATAGTACATAGGTTGTGCTCCCAGGCCGTGCCAGTCGAGCATACCCTTAGGGTTGATGTATACCTTGTTTGCAACAGATGCAAGATAGTAGGCACCCTGCGAGTAAGTATCGCCATAAGCTACAATCCACTTGCCACTCTTGCGGAAGTCTTCAAGCGTATTTCGTATCTCCTGCAATGTAGCCATGCCAGCACTCAAGGCACCAGCCTCCATGTATATACCCTTTACACTCTTGTTGGTCTTAGCCTTCTTGATAGAGGCAATGATGTCGTTCATGCCAACAGTAGGGGTGTAGTTGCCTGTAAGCTTGCCAAAGATATCGTCCTGTCCTTGCTCGCTTATAGAGCCAGAAAGATTGAGCACAAGCACCGACCCATCCTCAACGGTTTGTGTAGCCTGTCCCGAAGCTATCATGCCAACAATACTCATCATACCGAATATGCCGGCAACAATCAGAAAAATAATGATGCCGACAACGGTAGCGGCAACGTACTTGAAGAATTCTTTCATACAAAGTGTGTTTTAGTTGTATGCAAAGATACAATAAATTATTGATATTATTCTATATGTCGCAAAAAAGCAGTATCTTTGCACACGTTTTAAAGGATAATATATCTATTTTTTATTCAATCAAATTACAATTAATAGAGAAAGTATGGATCAAATCCAAAAAATCGAGTACGAAAAGTTGTTGAGAAGAAAACTTGACTTGCTATTGAAGACTGGACAACTCCTTGTAGAAAGTGCCGCCGACACAAACCGCATTATTAGCAACATGAACCGTGTGGCAGCCTTCCTCGGTTTGCCCGAAGAGCATCTGCACGTGTATGTACAGTTCAATATGTTGATGGTAAATCTTAGTGACGGCGAACACTCGTTTACCAAGTTTCAGCGTTGCACCAAGCATGGTATCGACATGACACGTATCTCGCTCATCTCAAAGCTCTCGTGGAAAGCCATTACCGAAGACTATAGCATAGAGCAGTATGCCGAGGAACTTGAGAGTATAGCCACACGCAAGCGCAACTATACCCCGTTGCAGGTAGCTATAGGTACTGGTTTTGCCTGTGGTGGATTCTGTATTCAGTTCGGTTGCGACTGGACAGCTTTCTTCTATGCATCGTTTGCCGCAGCCGTTGGTATGTATCTTCGCGGCTGGTTGTTGCGCAAAGGCTTCAACAACTATATGGGCATAGCTGTAGCCGCCTTCGTATCTACATTGCTTGCCTTCCTTTCAATGTGGTTGCCTTCTTCGTGGACCAGCACTCCATTGCATCCGCTGTTGGCATGTGCACTGTTTATTGTGCCAGGTGTGCCATTGATAAACTTTGTTGACGATATGCTTGACAACTATATACAGGTGGGACTGACGCGAGCCATAAACACATTCCTTATGATTGTGGCAATGTCGTTCGGTATAGCCTTCTTCTTGAAGATATCGCATTTTGACCTGACACAGTTCTACACCATACCGATGATTCCGCACAACAACTACCTGTCGTATGCTGCTGCAGCTGCCATCTCGGCTATGGGCTTCTCGATGATATTCAACATACAGCGTAGACTGTTGTGGGTGGTAGCTATAGGTGGTATTATTGCAGTATGTACACGTAACTTTGTGAACCTTGGTCCGTCGAACAACAACATAGGTCTGGATATGGGTCTTGCAATAGGTTCGCTTGCGGGCAGTGCGCTTATCTCGCTCATTTGCGTAAAGGCAGTGCACAAGTTCCATGTGCCTCACCATGTACTCTCTATACCAAGTGTCATTCCTATGGTACCAGGTGTATTGATGTATCGTGCGCTTGTGGCATTGATAGAGATGAATGGTGTAGTAGGCGAGCTAACAAATGCCGTTAAGTTTGGTATGGGTTCGGCAATCACCATTATGTGTATCTCGCTTGGTGTGGCAATACCTAACGTGTTTGCACGTCAGTGGATAGCATCTACACGTCGCAAGCGTTTGGCTAAGGCTATTGCAGACCGCAAGGCTCGTGGCAAGTTTGTTGACTTGTCGGAGTTTGATGAAAAGTAAAAATAACATTAACGCTCATTACTCGACACTGCTTTGGTTGGGTAATGAGCGTTAATTCTTTTATTAGTATAGCTTAGGAGCGTTATAGTTTTTCCATATTCGTTATTGTAATGATACCACGGCTAAACACCAGGAGTCCGCGTTCTTGCAGCCTGTTTAGCTCCTTTGACACAGCCAATCGTCCTAAGCCAGTTTCTTGAGCCAGCCGTGTCATCTTAATCCTTATTGTTTTTTTGCCAACAGGCGATGAGCATCTGCTCTTCAGGAATCGTATAATGCGCCCCTCGTCGTTATCGGGAGAAGGTTGCCATAAAGGGCGTGTTGCTTTTTGGGATAGAGTGGATATGATGTTGAGCAGATTGATGCGTAGGATGACAAACTCGTCGGTAAGGCGTAGAATGTCGTTCTTATCAATCTCCATAATGTCGCATTCGGAATTGGCAATGAAGTTGTGAGTGTAGCGTTGGTTTAGTCCAAAGAGGCGTTCGGGCTGTAGGATATAAGGCGCCGCGATAGTTTCCTCGACCGAGAAACCGTGGTCGTCTGAATAGGTAATGACACGTGCCGTGCCGGATAAAAGAAAAGCCATGCTTCTGCATGGCTCCCCCTCATTGCGTATAGTCTTGTCTGATGCAAACTTATAGAACGAGAACTTGGTTTGTCCTATAATTTGTGTCAGGTCGCTGTTGGTTAAGCCTTGAAACAAAGGCGTGGCAGCGAGCTTGTTGTAAAAAATCATACTTATTTCAGTATTTTGTCCTTCATACTTGGCGAGTACCACACCTGCATATTGCCTTTGTGGTCGGCATATATTAGGTATGCCATAAGCTCTGGATGTTCTTTGAGCACCTTCTTAGCCCCATCCAGTCCCATAACCATAAACGATGTGGCATAAGCGTCGGCCTCGGCGCAATGCTTGGCAAGTACAGTGGCAGACAAGATATTATGCTGAACAGGATAGCCAGTTTTAGGGTCGATGGTATGGGCATACTTTTTACCATTCTTATAGTAGAAGTTGCGGTAGTTGCCACTTGTAGCCATAGCCATATTCTTGACGTTGAGTACGGTTTGCAACTCCTTGTCAACGGCAAGCGAGTCGTCGGTAGGCTTTGTAACACCAATCTTCCAAGGCAGGCGTTTCTCGGATATGCCGTGAGTAACCACCTCGCCACCAATCTCAACCATATAGTTCTCTATGCCATGTCGTTGGAGCAAGCGAGCTACCACATCGCAACCATATCCTTTAGCAATGGCAGAACAGTCGAGCATAACACGAGGGTCGGTCTTGGTAATACGATTGTTGTGTAGCGATACCTTTTTATATCCCACAATAGAGCGCAATGAGTCGATGGTCATCTTTGATGGCGGATTGCCGGTTTTGAACCCAAAGCCCCAAGTATTGACAAGCGGAGCAACGGTAATATCAAACGAACCGTTGGTGTTGTCGGCAATCTGCTCGGCAAGATTGAACACGGCGTTGAACATATCGTTGGTTTCGACATTCTCGCCACGGTTGACGCGCGAGATAATAGACTTGTCGTTGAACATTGACAATGCATTGTCTACCTTATCAAGTTCGGCAAGGATGTCGTTGTTAAGAGATGAGTCGTTCTGATAGGTGATGTGATAGAAAGTGCCGAATACCTGACCCTCGTCGTGCTGATAGGGAGTGCTGCGTTGTTGGCGTACTATGAACACGGTTCCCACTATAAGGAAGATGAGGAAGGGCAACTGCCAGTAGAGTTTCTTTTTCATATATATAATAAGGAGTTAAATGGGGTGTTAGATATGGAGTAATTGCTATTTACGGATGGTTTACAGTTCGAATATAACGTTAAACGTACCGCCAAATCTTGAGTTGCCTTGCTTGCCAAATCCTGGTATGTACCAAGAATTGCCCACAGTGCCGTTGTCGCTGAACAGACGTCTGCGATAGCGCACGCTCCATCCAAGGCGGAAAGGTCCGGCAATCTTGGCATCTACACCGAATACAGCTTCTAACCAATGACAATTAGCTTCGACATCGTGAGCCTCAAAGCGCACGTCGTCGCCCCATACAGGATCCTTTAGGCCTTCGCCAATTACGTCGAACTTATAATAAGTAAGAGCATAACGTGCACCAGCGTAGATGCGATAGTCGTCGTGCTTGTTCTTGGCAATATTAATGTCCAAGCCAATACGTCCATATGGTGCCGACGTTTTGTAAGCCAGTCGGGTAGAGGGATCGTCGGCATCGGCAGAGCCATAACCAAGTTCAATGACAGGGAAGTATTTGTCGCGCAGATTGATACGCAGGGCAGCCTCGTACTGTCCATAATCGCTTAAAGCCCTTTCGGCAGCACCAACAAGGTCGGCTGATACAGCAATACCACGGAAGAAGGCAATGGTATCCTTCTCGGCAACGGCAGTTTGTGTCTTAGGCTTGTTAGGAGTCTTGGGTTTGTTCTGTGCCGCAACGTGTGTGGCAGGCAAGAGCAAGAAAAGACTAATTGTCGCGATTCTTGAGATAAATGAGGAAATGCGCTTTGGTGTCATTGTGTGTTACCTTATTATTATTTACTTGAATGTCGTCTATGGCATGCTGTGTAAAACGCACGCCGTTAATGGTGTGGAACATCACAGGGTTGCAGTCTACCGATTCAAAATGAGGCAAGTTCTCTTTGCTAACCCACAGTGTGTCGATAGTCTTAAGCTGTGTATCCTTTTGTACCAGCGTAAAGTAGTAGATATCTTCGGTACGCTGATAGCTCATAGGCAGCGACAGGCTGTCGGTTTGGGTAAGACGGTTAATCAGCACCGTGTCTTCCTCGGCATTGTCTATAGTGCGTGGGGTAGAGACAGTAAGTGTATCAGTAAGCGTACTGACATCACCAGCAAGTCGGAATGAGGCGTATACACGGTTGTTGAGCGGACAGTCGATAGACGAACATGCCGACAAACCAAGTACCGCAACCATTGCCACAACCAATGTTTTTGCTTTATGTGTAATCACAGGCGTAATGATTTAATTGTGGGCAAGATTATTCTCGCACTTCAGAGTCTTCTCAATTTGGTAGTCGTTGCGGTTTTGAGACGAGCGACTAACAAGGTCGCCAATGAATCCGGCGAGGAAGAACTGTGTGCCAATCATCATCATTGTAAGCGAGATGTAGAAATAGGGCGAGTCGGTAACAAGGCGCTGCGGTATGCCTTGTGACAAGCACCAGAGCTTGTCGACACCCAAAGCGAAAGCCGAAACAAAGCCAATGAAGAACATCAGTGTGCCAAGGAAACCAAACACGTGCATAGGTTTCTTGCCAAAGCTTGATAGAAACCACAATGTGATGAGGTCGAGATAGCCGTTGAAGAAACGGTTCCAGCCCATGAACTTAGACGAACCATACTTGCGAGCCTGATGATGAACAGGTTTCTCGCCAATCTTGTCAAAGCCGGCATTCTTGGCAAGGTAGGGTATGTATCGGTGCATCTCGCCGTACACCTCGATATTCTTAACCACATCGCGGCGATATGACTTTAAGCCGCAGTTGAAGTCGTGCAGGTTGTGAATGCCACTAACCTTGCGTGCTGTGGCATTGAAGAGCTTTGTAGGAATTGTCTTAGATAGTGGGTCGCCCTGCTTGCGGTTCTGCTTGTAGCCACTAACGAGGTCGTAGCCATCGTCAACAATCATGTGATATAGAGCGGGTATCTCGTCGGGAGAGTCCTGAAGGTCGGCGTCCATAGTTATCACAACATCGCCTTGAGCCTCCTTGAAGCCGCAGTAGAGAGCAGGACTCTTGCCGTAGTTACGGCGGAACTTGATGCCCTTGACACATGGCGACTTCTTAGACAGCTCCTCGATAACATCCCAAGAATGGTCGGTAGAACCGTCGTTAACGAAAATCACTTCGAAAGAGAAGTTGTTTTTCTTCATAACACGCTCAATCCAAGCGTAGAGTTCGGGCAACGATTCTTCCTCGTTGTATAATGGTACGATGACTGTTATATCCATATTATCGAATAGTTTAAAAGTTCTGATTGTTCTGTTTTTTCAGTCGTCTTGCGCAGATAGCAGCTATTGGCAGGCTAATGATAAAGCCAACAATAATGTTCTGCATCATAAAGATGAACGACCATTGTATAGGGGTGAGCATTGTCATCTGTGAGATAGTTTGCGTAACGTCGGCTTTTGACAGTCCGTTTTGCTCGTACATAGGCATAAGTAGGTTCATGCTGTCGGTGAGAGTCTGTGCAAACGAACCATGGTCAAGAAAGCGGAAGTAAGCAAACTGGGCAAGTGCGAACACAAGTGAGGCATAAAAGAAGATGTAGATGCCGTAGGCAAAGGCACGTCTGAAGGAGATGATGCCGTTGAGAGCTTGGTCGCGAAACTTAGAGAGGCGCCATGCCACAATAAACGGAGTGGTGAGCGCAAGCAAATTGCCCAATGCTCCTGCCGGAATCATAACGACACACGCAAAACTTGCTATCCAAAGCAATGAGAGTATGAGCGCGTCTTGGCGGGCAAATGCCTTGAGCTGAATGAAATTCTCAATTCTAATCATTAAATAATGTATAAGTTTTATAAAACGAGTGCAAACTTACAACTTTTTTCTGGTATACGTATAGGTATGGTGTAATTATTAGGTTTTTTCAACGATTAAGGAGGCACGGCATGATGCTGCACCTCCTTAATAATGCTTTTATAACTTCTTAATAAACCATTGTATTACTTCTTGATAAGCTTGAATGTCATGCCATTCTGCTTGACAATGACAACACCCTTGGCGCTGTTGATATTGCTGATGCTGCGGCCAGACAGATCGTAGGCGGTGTAGGGTTTGTTGATGTCGAGAGAAGAGTTGAGGCTTGGATTGCTGATGCAGCCGATACCAGTAGGTGTAGAACTCTTCTTGCCCTTGACGGCAATGTCGCGTATTTCCCATGTTCCGGCAATAGACGTGTTGCTGGTGTAATGGAAGGCAAGCTGTATCTTCTTGCCGGCGTACTGGCTGAGGTCGATATTGCCAGAGTTGATAAATACCCAATCGCCACCTGCAGGCCAGTTGATGTTGTCGATTTTTGTAGTAGCGCCATCGCAACGTACCTCAACACTGAGACGTGTCTTAGGAGACTTGTCGTAGTTTACGGCATGGTTGAAGTTAAGCTCTATTGACTCGAAGTCTGTGAGGTCGAACACTGGAAGTAGGAGAGAGCCGTCAGCGGCAAACTTGGTAGGATACTTGTTTGTGCCTTCCTTAACAGCGCCTGTAGCCATCCAACCGTATGCCTTGCTGCGGTTCCATAGATTGACGCCATCTTTAGGGTTGGTTGTAACGTCGAAAGTGCAGTCGCCGTCAGTGGCCTTAAAGTTGGCGGTATATATAATCTCCTCGCTTACACCAGGATTAGGATTGTCGGGATTGTCGGGGTCAACAGGGTTGCCGCCACCGCCAATGTACTTCTCGGATGTTATAGTCTTTGCAGGGTTGAAGGCATAGTTGATGCTGTCGCCCCAAACATATTCCATAAGGTTGGGGAAATCGACAAATGGGTTGCGGTTGCCTTGTATCTTGTATACATCATTGTTGCGCTTAACCTCAAGTGGGGTAACTGGGTCTTGCTTAGCCCATTTAATGTATAGCTCGTAGGCCCATCGCTTAAGGGTGGGGTAGTCGCCCTTTTCTAATATTTGGGCAGCTTGGGTTCCTTTCCATGAAAGGTTCTGGTATGTTGTGGCCATATACATATAGCCGCGTGCAAAGTCGCCCTTCCATTCGTCAGAAGGTTCCCAGTACCATTGACCGTCTGTTCCCTTACCTACCTTAGTACATCCATTACCCTTGTCACCGTCGACAACTACGCCCATAGGGTAGTTGCTCTTTGTGCTGTTTATTTTCGACTCACATGGCATAAGGTTATACAGGTCCATGTAGGCTTGTATCTTTGCTCCGCCCCACCAGCTTTTAGGAAACGAGTGCTCGATATTCATGCCGACACCAACAGTACCTTGAGTAGTGCTCATCACCCATTTGCTTTCAGGCGAGTAGCGGTCGATAAATCTGCCGTCGGATGTACGGTCAGTAATCCAAAAGCCATACCATGTGCTGCCATTTCCAGAACCATAATCAAGCACTTTGGCTTTCTTGATGATGTCGTGTACAGCGTTCTTCAGTTCAGCACCCTTCTTTCCTTTCAGGCTATCGTAATAGCCCTCGGGGATTTGTGCCGATGCAGTTGACGTTGCGATTGCTGCAAACATGCATGCCGCAATCTTCTTGATATTGTTCAAGTTCATATACATTAATATTATAGTTATGTTGTTAATTGGCTGCAAAGATAGTGTATTTATGTAGATAATATGTTATGTTGATGTTAAAATATCAATAAACTACATTAATGTATAGGATTATTAGGAGTTTTAAAACAAATGTTAAAACAGAAATAATTCTTTGTTGAAAATTTGGTGGTATAGAAAATAAACGCTACCTTTGCACTCGCTTTTGAAAAGATATGGGTAAGTCTCATACGGCCAGCTCCCTTCGAATCCTCCAGGACGGGAACGTAGCAAAGGTAGTTGGTTGTAGCGGCGCGATATGAGTAGCTTGCCCACCCGCCTCTTTAGCTCAGTTGGCCAGAGCACGTGATTTGTAATCTCGGGGTCGTTGGTTCGAATCCGACAAGAGGCTCTTCAAAGAAATAGTAAAGGACAGGACTTGTAAATGGGTCTTGTCCTTTTTTTTATGTCTTAAACTTTGATGATGTTTGTTTTTTGTGTAATTTTGTAGCAACAAACAAATAGTAGTATACAGACACTTATGAAGACAGATAAATACAAGCTTCTTGCTGCCTTGGTGCGCTCGTTCTTCGAGTCGTTCTCGTTGGGCATTATAGACAACAGCCATATGGAGAAGGCGGAAGACCGCAACAGTGCGCAGACCGTGAAGAAACTAATGCTTGAGCATTACGAACATATTGCCCCCGTGTTCTTCGACACATTGTTCTTCCCGTTGGCAGCAATGAACTTTGAATATGCCGACATTGAGCGTGTGGTGCGTGAGGCACAACAGAAGGGTGACGATATGATGGCGCTTGTGAAGACAGCATGTGCATCGGACGCAATGTACGAGGCAATGGTGACGGAGTATAAGCGCAATTTCTCCAATCTACTTGCAGGACGTTATGCAAGTACGGCCGACCATCTACTTAGCTATACAAAGGGAGAGGGCGCTGAAGATATTGACACCGATCGTGCCATAGAGTTGACAGTGCGAGTTGTGATGTATGCGTACGCACGTGGATTGCGTCGAGGAACAGAAGGACGCAAGTCGGTAAGACAGGCTTCGCTATTCCGTTTGCTTATAGACGCAATGAATGTGTTGCTTCTTGACAAGGCGATGAAGTTTGACGATGACGACGAGCTCGCGGCAATGTTCCTTAAGGTATGTATTAACGAACACAACTTCACGGTGATGACATCCGAAATGGACCGCACATTTGACGAGCTTGTGCGCAAGGAGGGTATAACACAGTAGTAAAAAACAAATGATAAAGAACCTTATTTTTGATTTTGGCAAGGTGTTGGTTGACTACGACTACTTCGTTGTGGTTGATAGATTCTTTGAGAGTCATGAAGTGTCAGAAGACTTCTATCATCATCTGATGGACGACAAGTGGAACGAACGACTTGACCGTGAAGACCGCACTTTTGAGCAGATAATATCCGACATGCAGCAGGCAATGCCGCAATGGAAGGAAGAGATAAGACAGTTTGGCGAACACTACACCGAGTTTGTGCTTGGCGAGATACCTGGAATGTACGACCTTTTGGTGAAGCTTAAAGCAGAAGGCTATAAGCTTTACGGCTTGACAAACTGGTGCAGCAAGGTGCACGAAACGATGAAGCAATACCCGATATTCGAGTTGCTTGATGGTAGAATTGTATCTTCGGAAGAACATGTGGTAAAGCCAGTGCGTGAGATATACGAGCTTACTTGCCGCAAACTTGGACTGAAGCCAGAAGAATGTGTGTTTGCCGACGACAAGATAGAGAATATCGAAGCAGCGCGAGCTTATGGTATGTATGGCATATGGTTTAAAGACGCTGTGCAGTATGAGCGCGAGTTGCGAGAGACAATAGCCAAAGCCAAGGTGAGTATTGACGACCGTGTACAATTGGCAGTAGATAACTTTATGCAAGGCTATGGCTGTTGTCAGTCGGTTGTTGCTGCTTTTGCCGACCTGTATGGTTTGGACGATAATCTTGCAAAGCGTATTGGTGCAGGCTTTGGCGGAGGTGTAGGCCGTATGCGTATGATGTGCGGTGCAGTATCAGGCATTGTAACACTTGTAGGACTTGACTGTGGACAGACAGAAGGAAGCGACCGCGAGGGCAAGTCGGCATGTTATAAGGTTGTACAGGAATTGCTTGCCAAGTCGAAGGAGCAGAACGGCTCGCTCATTTGTGCCGAGATACTTGGATTGAAAGGTTATGATAAGGCACAGTCGTCGTATGTGGCTTCGGCAAGAACTGCTGAATACTATAAAAAGCGCCCATGCGCTGCAAAGGTAGAGAGTGCGGCACGCATCTTTGCCGAATACTTAAAGAATAAGCAATGATAGATAGCGCTACTGTAGAAAGGATAAAGGATGCTGCCAATATAGTGGAGGTAGTGTCGGAGTTTGTAACGCTGCGTCGCAGTGGTGCAAACTATAAGGGTCTGTGTCCTTTCCATGATGAGAAGACACCGTCTTTCTACGTATCGCCAGGTCGTGGCATGTGCCACTGCTTTGGATGTGGCAAGGGAGGCAATCCGGTAGGATTCATCATGGAGCACGAGCAGATGACATATCCCGAAGCGCTGCGTTGGCTTGCCAAGAAGTATCATATAGAGATACAGGAACGCGAGTTGACGGACAACGAGAAGCGTGAACAGAGCGAAAGAGAGAGTATGTTTATTGTCAATGAGTGGGCAATGAAATACTTTCAGGACAAGATGCAGAACGACCCTGACGGTATTGCCATAGGTATGCAATACTTCCGTAGTCGTGGATTTCGTGATGATATAATAAAGAAATTCCAACTTGGCTACGACCTTATGGACCGTCGCGCCTTTGCAACTGAGGCATTGCGAAAGGGATACAAGGAAGAATTCATACTGAAGACAGGCATCTGCTACAAGAACGACAGAGGCGAACTGATAGACAGATATGCTGGACGCGTGATATTTCCGTGGATAGGCATTAGCGGAAAGGTTGTAGGATTTGGTGGGCGACTGCTTGACTCGCGCACAAAGGGAGTAAACCAAAAGTATGTGAACTCGCCCGACTCGGAGATATACCACAAAGACCGCGAGCTGTACGGAATATACCAGGCAAAGAAAGCTATAGCCAAGGAAGACCGCGTGTTTATGGTAGAGGGATATACCGATGTGTTGGCAATGCACCAATGCGGTATTGAGAATGTGGTGGCAAACTCGGGAACGGCATTAAGTATACACCAGATACATATATTGCACCGATTCACTTCGAACATCACATTGTTGTATGATGGCGATGCTGCAGGTATACATGCGGCAATGCGAGGAACAGACATGTTGCTGTCGGAAGGAATGAACCTGAAGGTGTTGTTGCTGCCTGATGGAGACGATCCAGACTCTTTCTCAAGAAAACACTCGGCAACAGACTTCCGCAAATATATAGAAGAACATCAGACCGACTTCATACAATTCAAGACCGACCTGCTGTTGCGCAACGAACGCGACCCGCTTAAACGCTCGGAAGCAATCAACTCAATAATACGCAGCATATCGTTTGTAAACAACCCGATATTGCGCGATACGTATCTGCACGACTGTTCGGTAAGAATGGGCATAAACGAGGCAACGCTCATCAATACCCTTAACGGATTTATACGAAACAACCGTGAGGAGCGCACATCAGAGGAAACACGCACGGAGCAGCAGGCAAAGCATGTACAGCATCCAGTACAGCAGCCAGTTACACCATTGCAACAGGCGTCAAAGGTGGAGCGTATGCTTGCCGAACTCATAATACGCCACGGTGACACTATTATATATAATAATGTGGAAACTGAGGATGGCGAGACGATGAATCTAAACATAGCGCAGTACATTGACTATAATCTGGGTGTGGACGGACTGAAGTTTGGCAATCCACTATTTGCCAAAATCCTTGCCGAGGCTGTGGCACATAGTGGCGACGAGAAATTCTGTGCCGAACAGTTCTTTATTCATCATGAAGATATCAACATAGCCAATGTTGCAACAGAGCTGTGTGTTGACAAATATCGATTGCTTGACGAGCAGAAGACGGCAGCATACAAAACCCAGAAAAATGCAGACGAGATAAGGGCTGAAGAGGCTAACCGCATAGAGGCGTTGCGTCAGCAGACAGAACATCTGCTAAACGACTTCCGTATGGACTATCTTGAGATGCATCTAAAGGACTTGCAGTTGCAGATATCGCAGTCGGCAAGTGACATTAAAAGGCTTAAGGAGCTGATGGAAGAATATAAGACAGCGCATGAATTGCGCTCGAAGTTGGCTCGACTATTAGGAAACAATATAATAGTGTGAAATAAAAAAAACAACATATATATGTATTACATAGAAAAAACTCTTGAGGTTTCGGCATGTCATAGCCTGAATCTCTCTTACGAGAGTAAGTGCCAGAACCTGCATGGACACAACTGGATAATAACCGTATACTGCAAGTCGAAGGAACTGAACAAGGATGGTATGGTAGTAGACTTTACACATATAAAGCAGTTGGTGCAAGAACGTTTGGACCATGCCAACCTTAACGAGGTGTTGCCATTCAACCCTACAGCAGAGAACATAGCACGTTGGATAACCGAACAGATACCACAGTGCTATAAGTGCATGGTACAGGAGAGCGAGGGTAACAAAGCAATATACGAGGAGGACTAAGGAAATGAAACGAATAAATGAGATATTTTACTCGTTGCAAGGCGAAGGTCGCAACATGGGACGTGCAGCAATATTCGTGCGCTTTTCGGGTTGCAACCTTAAGTGTTCGTTCTGTGATACCGACTTTGCAAGCTACGAACAGCTTGATGACGAGGAGATACTGCGCCGCATAAGTAAGTATCCCTCACGCTTTGTGGTACTGACAGGAGGTGAGCCTTCGCTTCAGGTAGACAGTGCCTTTATAGACCTTCTTCATGCAAATGGATACGAACTGGCTATGGAAACCAACGGTACGCATCTTATTGCTGATGGTATAGACTGGATAACATGCTCGCCAAAGGGACAGACTGTTATAAAGAAATGCAACGAACTGAAGTGCATCTTCGAGGAATCGACAACGACCCCAGATGACCACGGCATAGAGGCCGACTATAAGTATCTGCAACCATGTGATGTGCAGGACGCAGAACGCAATGCGCAAATAGTGAAACGCTGTTTCGACTATATACTGGAGCATCCAGAATGGAGACTCTCGTTGCAGACACACAAGTTGGTGGGATTCAAATAAGGAATGATACGGCACTTCCGCCTATTCGGAAGAAACATATGTAAGGCTTCGTATGATATATGTTCACTGGATATTCATAGTGGTCTACGCTATAGTGATAATAAGCATCATTGTCACTGTGCTTTTGGACAACCGTCAGCCTGCCAAGACTATGGCATGGGTGATGGTACTTATGTTTGTGCCCGTATTTGGCATTGTGCTGTATATCTTCTTTGGACAGAACACACGCAAGATGCGACTTATGTCGCAGCGCTCGCTCGACCAATTGTCCAAGAGACAGATGCTTGAATTTGTAGAACAGCGTGAGCTGAGGCTGCCAGAAAGGTATCGATCGCTTATACAACTGTTTACTAACCAGAGCCTGGCATTGCCTTTCAAAGATAATGAGGTGGAGTTTTATACTGATGGTTACCAGTTCTTTCCTGCTTTGCTACAGGCTATAGGTAGGGCACGGCAACATATCCATATAGATGTTTATATCTTTGCAGACGACCCTTTGGGTAGACTTGTCTCTGATGCTTTGATACAGAAGGCACGTGAGGGAATTGAGGTGCGCGTCATATACGATGATGTAGGCTGTTGGCGTGTGCCGCATAAGTTTTTTGAGCGCATGCGAAGTGCAGGTATAGATGTGTGCGTGTTTATGCCAGTAAAGTTTCCTGCATTCACCAGTAAGGTAAACTATCGCAACCATCGCAAGTTGTGTATCATTGATGGAGTAGAGGGATTTACTGGTGGAATGAACATAGCAATGCGTTATGTCAAAGGAATACGAGGTGGCTCCTTGCCTTGGCGTGACACCCATATGCATCTGCGTGGTAGCATAGTGTATGCATTGCAGCGTGCATTCTTGGTAGACTGGTATTTTGTAGACCGCACGCTTGTAACCAATCGCTGCTATTATCCACCAATGCCATGGCGTATAGACAACAACTGTATTGCACAGCTGGTTACAAGCAGTCCGGTGGCTCCATGGCCCGACATCATGCAAGGATATGTGCGCATACTGCTTGAGGCAAAAAAGTATGTATATATGGAAACACCTTACTTCTTGCCTACTGAACCTATACTATTTGCCATGCGTACAGCCGCACTTGCAGGAGTGGACGTTAGGTTGATGATACCAAGGCATAGCGATGCCCACATGTTAGAGTGGGCAAGTGTGTCGTATGTAATGCAGACGGTGCAGTCGGGTGTAAAGATACGCCTGTACAAGGCTGGGTTTAATCATAGCAAGATACTGGTATGCGATGATGAACTATGTACTTGTGGTTCGACAAACATCGACTTCCGTAGTTTTGAGAATAACTTTGAAGCAAATGTATTCTTTTATGATAGACAGTTGGCATTGAGAATGAAGGACATCTATCTTGAGGATGAGGCTCAGAGTGTTGACATTAACTATGTTGACGAATTGCAACAACGACCGTTTGTAAGGCGATTGTCAGAATCGTTGATAAGATTGCTGTCGCCATTATTGTAGAGTAGGATTTAAAACGAAATTGTGGTACAACACAAGTTGTATTACGTGCATAAACATAATATATAAGTAATTGTCAAACAACTTAAAGATAAACTAACTAAAACCTGAATTATAAATTATGAAAAAATTTCTTTGTGTTATATCGGCGTTTATGGCAACAGCCTTTATGGCAAGCACAGCTGGTGCTCAGACTGTAGTGTTCAAGAGTGACACCGTTTCTAACTGTTACCGCATTCCGGCTCTGCTTAAGACCAATGACGGCAAGATTATGGCTATTAGTGATTTTCGTCCATGTCGTACAGATGTAGGTGGTGGTGTTATTGATGTTGTGGCGAAGACAAGTGACGATAATGGCGCAACTTGGGGAGAAGAGAAGACATTGGTGAAAGGAGACGGTCCTAATAAGCCGTTCGATATAGCCCATGGCGACGCTGCTGTAGTGTGTGACCGTAAGACAGGCGAGATGCTTATGATGTGCGCATCGGGCAATGTTTGGTATTGGCGTTCAACACTGGAAAATCCTAATCGTGTAGGTCGCTATTATAGTAAGGATGGAAAAAACTGGACAGGTAGCGAGATAACATCAGATATTTACAAATTGATGAATGGTGCCGTAAATAAGCTATTTTTCTCTTCAGGCCGAATTTGTCAAAGTTCTAAGATAAAGGCAGGTAGCAACTACCGTATATATTCAGCGTTGTGTACAAATATTGGAAATGTTGTGCTCTATTCGGACAACTTTGGAAGAACATGGCTACCATTGGGAGGTGCAGATGCTCGTCCTACACTTGATGGTGATGAGGCTAAGGTTGTGGAACTACCAAATGGAAGTGTATTGTTGAGCAGTCGTTCACAGAAGGGCAATGGTCGTATCTTCAACATTTATACTTATACTAATGCAAAAAAAGCCGAGGGCAAATGGGATAAGCCGGTATATCTCGACAATAAAATCTATCCGTCGGCAAGATGTAATGGTGAAGTGTTGCTTGTTAAGGCCCGTCGCATGTCTGACGGCAAGCGTACACACGTGTTGCTCTACTCGGTACCGATGAGTGGAAAGAGAGAGAATGTGGGAATTTATTACAAGGAGTTGGCATCGGCAGATGATTATTCTTCGCCTGAATGCTTTAAGTCGGGATGGAAGGTTTACCGTGTAAGTAATACCGATTCGGCTTACTCAACAATGGAGCAAATGGCTAACGGTAACATAGCCTTCTTCTATGAGGAATCAGAACAAAAAGGTGGCTACGACATGGTGTTTGACAGCTATACTCTTGCAATAATAACAAATGGCGAATTCCAGCACTTGAAATAAGTGCTGGAATCCACCAATTGGCTTTTTGCTATGTTTGCCATTAGCTAAGGCGCTTCTATATTGTGCTTTCGACGCATTAGCTTTTGTTTTCTGTTTATTAGCTTCGGCTTATTTGCAAGCCTTTTGTACATAGATTCATTTCAACAAATCTAGCCCTATCGTTAGGGCGGTTGCACGACAGGATGTGACGTATGCGTGTGGCTGCATCAACGTCCTTGGCTATCATATACAGATAACCACCTCCGCCAGCTCCAGGCAGTTTGTAGCCAAGGCATAAGTCGTCTATAAGTGAAGTTATAGCTAGTACCGAAGCTGGGTTTGTTCCGGAATCGATAAGCTGGTTTTGTGTCCATGTCTTGCGTACAAGTCGGCCCATTCTGTCGAAGTCCATATGTTGTATGGCATCAAACATATCGAGGGCATGGGCTTTCATCTCGCGCAGTTGTTGTACCTCTTTGTTCTGGTTTAGGAACATTCGACGCACTATTTCAGACAATATTGTCTTTGCTGTGCGCGTTATTCCAGTGTAGTAGAGCAGATGGCAAGCACGATAGTCTGCCGATGTGAACAGCTCGGAAGGAAGATAACGAACCTCCGGGCTTTGAGCGAATCCCTTATTGGTTTGTAATAACTTAACACCAGGTAATAATCCGCCGAACTGATCTTGCCATCCGCCACCTGTGGTAAGTAATTGTTCTAGTACGAGTGTGCGTAGGCCAATCTCTGTCTTGTCCCATCCTAGTCCGCAGAAGTCGTTCAGTGCTCCGAGCACAGTGGATGCAAGTAGTGAGCTTGTACCTAATCCCGAACCAGCAGGTATAGCAGAAAGTAGAGTAACCTCTATGCCACAACCAAAGGCACGGAGCTGGTCGGTAAGTGTGTCAAACTGTTCGTTGCAGAATTGAGGCAAGAATCCAGCGAGAGCCAATGCAGCCTTTGGTATAGAGAATGGCGATCCCACCTTATTATATAGTGCTAATTCCTCGAACGTTGTTATAGTTTCGGATGCTCCGAGGTCAATGCTTCGCATTACTATGTGTGGTTCGGCGCATGGCTTAATGTAAGTTTGTAATGGAGGTTGACCGTTAAGTTCGATGGCAATATTCAGAACATTGCCGCCTTCCATTAGGCAGAATGGAGGAGTGTCGGTCCATCCACCAGCAAGGTCGATGCGCACAGGTGAGCGTCCCCATACAATCTGGTCCTTATATACAGCCATGTGGGGTGTTTGTCTGTGAATATTGACACTTTCTGTTATACCTTGTCGCAGTAGCTCGAATGCACGTTCCTCATGTGTGGCGATGGTGTTTGAGCATCTTGCAACTTCAGAGCGGAACATAGCGTCATGTGCCTGGGTAAGTAGTGGAGCCGATTCAGGTAATATCTTAGGCATAGGAATATTAAAGTGGGCATATTCGCTGGCGGCATGTTCAAGGTCGAGCTGATAGAACACGCTGTGCTGCCAATTGTCTGCAAGCATTTGTAGATTTTCTGCACGCAGTGAACTGCGCTGCTCTACAAGTCGCTTAAGATTTGCTTGGGCACTTATCTGGTCGGCGCTTAGGCGATATGCTTTATCATATATGGCACGCCTTCCGTTGTCGGTATTATTGTCAATCATCCATTGCAACACACGTCCCATGTCGTCAATGTTGTCTACAACAGGAAAGATAGGCTCGAATTGTTGGTCGCCTGCAAATTTGTCGTAGAATCCGTATGGTCTTACAGCCCATTCCTTCTCACCGATAGGAACAATGTCGACACATTGGTTAGGCTTGAGATTAATGATCCATTCGTTTTCTGGCACACCTGTTACAATGTTGTTTTGGCTGAAGGTCCAATTCTTTCCGATGTACGAGTTCTCAACCCATATATTTCTATTTTCTGTGTTCCACTTTATGTTTAACTTTGTATTTTGTACGAAGATCGATGGGTGAGGCTTGCGGTCATGGTGCATTATATCTCTTTGGTCGTTCACGATATTCTGTATGTCAACCATTGACGATAGTAATTCGTGCGATGTTCCGAAATGGTAGAATTCTCCACCAGGCAAGGGTAGTATAGCCACTTTAAGTTTACTAATCTCTTCGTCTTTAACACCAGGATCGGTGCCAAGTGCACAGCCAAATGTTCCATAGAGGTCATAATAGTCAATTTGGCCTTTTTCGATGTCGCCGTCGGTTACTGAGCGTCGCATTAATGTGCGCACGGCACGATCGGACAATATCCATACACCTATATCTGTCAGGTAGAAGTGGTTGGCTAACAAAGATGCAAGGGTATCGGTTGACGGTTTTTGCAGCATGCACTTTAGCTGGGTGGGGGTCTGTGTTGATGATACAAATACACCGTGGTCTTTGGCTATCTCGGGACCGAGCCATAATCCGTAGCACACGATGTCAGCGTCTTTTGGTATCGGTTGCAGCTGTTCAGTGGCGCGAATATATACGTCGCCGCTTACAATCATTGTGTTAAGGCCCTTCGGGGCGATGTTCATGATGCGCTCATATAGAGGAATCTGTAACGACAGTAGGTCTTGGTTGATCTTCTGTCCACGTTCCCAACGAAACACAGGCAGTGGTGTAAGGATTTTTCCAGACGGGGCGTATGAGGGCAGACGTCTGCTCTGTCCGCCGGCATGCAGAATAAGTCGTTTGTTGCTAGCAAGCCATTCGTTAAACGATTCGCCTTTTGTATGTCTGTTAGCGTAGGCTGACTGTAGGAGCCAAGTGGTTCCGCCGCCCGAGCCAAGTTTGTGTTCTGCTGGGTCGTTGGTGCAAAACCAATTGTCTTTATCAAGACCTGTTATGTCGTGAAAACAGCCAACAAGGTTTGGGGGCAGGGATAATAGCTTCTTCATATGTGTTTGTTGAATGTTATAGGATGAGTGTTTATGTTGTGTTATTGTTTTGTTTATTCGTACAGGTAGAACATTCTCTCCATCATATTCCACTTCTCGTCGCTTGTGGCATTGGCTGCACATTGCTGAAAGGTAGATACATACTGTTCCCATTCCGCCTGGCGGGGTAGGGTAGCAAGTTTAGCCATCGCCTTATCCCAATCGAAGTCGGCCGGTGTATCGACAATCATCACAAGTCGGTTGTTTTGGATGTATATCTCCATCTCGAGTATGCCCACCTGTTTGATGCCTTTGCCAATATCCTTCCAAAAGTGATCCTTGTTGTGAGCCTCGCGATAACGTCGTATTAGTTCTGTATTGTCGTTGAGGTCCATTGTCTGTACATACCGCTTTGTAGGTTGCGCGTATTGTTTGCTGTTATAACCTTTTGTTTCCATATATTATTGCTTGTGTTTGTTTGTTTTTAATTGAATGTACATTTACAAATAGTATGTTTTAGTTTACAAACTTACATATTTTTTCTAATACAAATGGCATTTACTGGAAATTTATTCTATACTTATCTTGCAACAAAGTCTTAATAACAGCATTATAAAACCTCATTAACCACAAAAGCGGCTCATTGTATATTGTTATTTGGTTATAATCTGCAAAAGTAACATTTTTTAGTTAAAACATGCAGATTGTTTGTCTTAATAATATTCAGTTGCTTGTACATTATTAGTAGACAATTTCCAACTTGTCATACAACTGTAACATCTCAACGGATCGGGACTCACCAACCAGAAGGACTATTGGACCAACAGCATCAATTATTCTGCCAAGGCGCAGATGTTCTTCCCTGGAGGATTGAACCTAACGCTGAGCACACAGAAGATAAAGCCGGATAATGTGACCATCAATATGTATGATGCTGGCATATACTGGCAGTCGCATGGCTTTCATATCGAGGCAGAGTATCTCTACAAGCATTATTACGACGATGCCTTCAAGGCTGTGCATGCTGTTGACGCATTTGCAAGCTACGACATTCCAACAAGTCAGAAGAGTGCTATCCGCTACGTTACTCCGCTTATTCGCTACGACTACATGAGCGACTATAGTGACGGTATGCGCTATCTTGATGGCAAGGCCAATGAGGCAGGTAAGCTTATTGTCAACGACTATCAGTGCTCGCGTCTTACGGGTGGTGTGATGCTTAGCTTGAAGAAGCCATTCGTCAGCGACATCCGCGTGAACTACGAGAAGTATTTCTACAAGAACAATGGCGTGCCACGCCCGTTGGAGAAGGACAAGATTGTAGTGGAATTTATGACTCGATTCTAAGTTTTTAAAGTGATATATTGGTAGGAGACTATGGCTTTCTTGTTGTAGTCTCCTATTTCTGCATTACAGAAAAATGATGTGTTAAAATTATTATTTTATAGCAAAAAGTTTGGAAATTAAATTTATTTGTTTAATTTTGCAACCTTAACAGCGTTTGAATGTATATTGAAACGTATTTGAACTTAAAACATTTATTATGAATAAAAAATTTACTCTGACATTTGCTCTGTTGTCGCTGCTTGCAGTAGGCAATGCTCATGCCGACAGTAAGCTTGTGGCTGTTGACTCGCCCTCTGCGACAACTCTTGCGAGCTTTAGCTTGAGCGATATCAGCAAGCTCAGTTTTGCTGATGGCAAGATGGTGGTCACCCTCTCCGACGAGACTACTAAGGAGGTTGCGCTAAACACCAATCTCGTGCTTAAGTTCGAGGATGTTACTACATCTATTGCTGGTGTTACCGACAATGCCTCTAAGCTTCAGGTAGTTTTCGATGGAAACACTATCTCTGTAGCCGGACTTGCCAAGGCCGAAAATGCCGCTATCTACAGCATTGGAGGCGAGAAGGTTGTTAACCTGAAGTCTTGGAACGGAAGCCCAGTAAACGTTGGCTCACTTACCAACGGCGTGCATATCCTTAAAGTAAACAACAAATCATTTAAATTTATCAAGAAATGAAAAAAATATTCTCTATAATGCTCGGCCTCGCTATGGCTATGGGCGTAAACGCACAGACAGAAAATCCTAACCGACTCATCATGATGTCGCAGGCAGGCAACAAGGCTTATGCTCTTGACAAGATCGACTCTATCTATTTCGCTAAGAAAGAGGGTCAGGTTCGTGCCGACGTTAAGTTCCTTAAGCTTGTTCAGGACGAGGAAAAAGGCAATATTTTGCATGTTGCTGTGACACGTACAAGTCAAGATGTCTCATATTGCATCGACGTTCTTCCTACAAACACAGTAAAGCATTATGACGATAATACTTTGGCGCGTTACTTTGATATGCAGAAGACCCAGAAGTTCAATCAGGACTTTACTGATGCCGAACTTTCAGGATTCTCGCAGAAACTGGAGCCAGGTACTTCTTACACTGTGTTCACTATTGCATACGATGAATATGGTGTTCCTTGTGAGGGCTCTCGCGCAGAATTCGAGACTCCAAAGGCTGCAACTGTAGGCAACCCGACTGTATCTTATACAATTGACGAGACGACTACTAACAGCTTTACTATCACAGTTACTCCAAACGACGATTGCGCTGAATACTTCTGGTGCTCATTTGGAAAGGGTGAAGCACAGGCTCAGTTCGAACAGTGGGGTCCAATGTTTGGCTTCCCAAATATTGAGGCAATGGTTCGTCAGTTCAGCGGTGCTGCACACGAGGGTGTAGAATCAAACACATGGAAAGACATGGCTCCTGGTACTGATTATGAGGTGCTTGTTGTTCCTGTTGACGTAGAAGGCAATAATGGCGAACTCGTAACTATCCCGGTTTCTACCAAGCAGCAGGGTGGCGATGGCATAGCTCAGGTTGCTATCACATCAGATGGTGTTACTGAATATGAGGACGAAAAAGGCAAACAGTTGGTTTGCACATTAGTATTCACTCCTAATGACCAAACAGCGGTTTACCATGATTTGGTTGTAGAAAAGGGAGCATTTGATAAGGAAGGCGAAGAGTACTGGAAGAATTTATTGCTTAATGGCAATCCTCAGGATCCTAACTATAACCATTATGATGTAGATAGATTCCCGTTTGCAGCTGAGGCTGGCAAGCAGTACTATGGTGTAGCTATCGCTAAGAACGCTAAGGGTGAATATGGTCCTTTGGTAAAAGAACTTTTCAATGTAGAGGCTCCAGCAGGTGTTACTCCTGCAAAGGTTAAGGCTAACAAGGGTGGTGTAGCTACTCGTATCAAGACTAACGAGAAGCGCACAGCTGTTGTTCCTGTAATGAAGAGCGTTAAGCTCGTGAGTGCTGAGTAATCTTGAGCGCAGAATAAAACGGCAAAAATTTGAATTCTCATAACGAGGCCTCAGTTGCATACTTGGTGTATGTGGCTGGGGCTTTTTGGTGTAAGTAAGGCAATATACTATAAATTTCTTCGATAGGTTCTCGTTCGCTTCTCGTTCGTTCTTCGTTCGCTTCTCGATGTTTCTTCGATTGAGCTTCGTTCATCCTTCGATTGCCGAACGAAGAACAATCGAAGAATTAACGATAATTGAGTGGTGGTAGTAGGGAGCGACTGTGGAGGAACAACGAAGGATGATATAACACTTGACGAGAGGTTAACGATAGTAATAAATGGCTGTTTATTTATAATATTATAATGTGTACGCTCACAAAACACGATGTAAGTTGTAAATATCTGTTAAAATATAAATGTTTGTTTACATTTTTTCGTTGAAAGTTTTGGTGGTTCGAGAAAAAGTCATACCTTTGCATCCGCTTTCGAGAACGAACGAGACCTCAAGCAAAACGAGAATGAGAAGTGTTCGAGAAGGCGATAAAGAAAGCTTGTGCAAGTTGAACGCAATGAAGCTTGCTTCAATTGCCGAGATGCAGCCAAGTTTATAGAAAGAGTTCTTTGAAAAGATTTACATAAGACAGATAAAGTAGTACAAGAAGCGAGAATGATGAAACATTCATTCTTGGGTAGAAGAAAAACGAACCGTCAAGTTTGTTTGACTTTAGACTCTAATTTGGAAGCTCGTTCTGAAACAGATACAAACAAATGCAGCCTTATCAATAAGGCAGCAGTAAAAGATATTTTACAATGTAGAGTTTGATCCTGGCTCAGGATGAACGCTAGCTACAGGCTTAACACATGCAAGT
>ENA-OPCG01000005-OPCG01000005.1-human-gut-metagenome-genome-assembly--contig:-NODE-5-length-142715-cov-17.180604_pt1 | contig 142715 bp, 117 predicted proteins | sample MGYA00241248_ERZ501476 | MGnify/ENA primary metagenome ERZ501476 (study PRJEB25962, sample SAMEA2042629) | human gut metagenome | biome: human gut; feature: human-associated habitat; material: faeces... | reverse complement strand
TATCGCCGTTGGACATATCCTTGAATACGACGGGGCGATAGTTTTCTGGATGAATTCCCTTCTTCATTTTGTTTAAAATATTTTGAATGTTAATTGAATAAACGCTTTTAGAGCATTAATGGGTGCAAAGTTACAAGATTTTTCGCATATATCCAAACTTTTATAGCTTTTTCTTAATCATTGGGTTAGCGTTTGCAAACTAATCAGTAACTTTGCATGAAAATAAGAAACAAAACATCAAAATAAGTGCTACACGACGAACTGATATACCAAATACGCCAAAGCTTCGGCTTTGAGCCTACTCTCGACCAAAGCCGAGCCCTTGTTACATTCGCCTCGTTTATGTCTGATAGCGACGATAGAGCGGTGATGATAATGCGAGGATCAGCCGGTACGGGCAAGACATCTCTGTCTGGTGCCATTGTGCGTACAATGAAAAGGCTCAGGCAACGTGTGGTGCTGCTTGCTCCTACGGGTCGTGCTGCCAAGGTGTTCTCTATCAACTCTGATACTCCAGCCTCTACCATTCATCGACGTATATATAGGCAGAAGTCGATGGAGGGCGCTTTCTCGCTTGCTCCTAACATGCACACCGATACCCTATTTATGGTGGACGAAGCCTCGATGATAGCCAATGAGGGGCTGCAAGGTGCTGTATTTGGCACGGGATGTCTGTTAGACGACCTTGTGCAATTTGTGTATAACGGTCGAAACTGTCGACTTATGCTTATCGGTGATAAAGCTCAGTTGCCACCTGTAGGCGAGGAGGAATCGCCTGCCCTGTGCTCTGACTTTATGCGCGGATATGGATTGTCGCTGTACGAGAGCGACCTTAATGAGGTGCTGCGACAGAGTCAGGAGTCGGGCATACTCTATAATGCTACCGTTATACGCCAAATGATAACGCACGACGAGGCTACTGAGTTGCCTAAGATTAGGTTCAAGGGATTTGCCGACATCGTTAATGTGCCTGGCAACGAACTTATTGAGTCGCTTGCCACAAGCTATTCGCAGGTGGGTATGGACGAGACTATGGTGGTGACAAGATCGAACAAGCGTGCCAATATATACAATCAGGGCATACGCAACCAGGTGCTTTGGCGTGAGGAGGAACTTACGTCGGGCGACTGGCTTATGGTTGTTAAGAACAACTATTATTGGACTGAGCAGGATGCAGTTAAGAATCGTGCCGGACTTGCCAAGGATTCTACATCGGCGGCAGCGCAAAATCTTGCTGCTAACACATTGCCTACAGGTACCATTGTTACAGCATCGGCTAAGTCGCAGGCTGTACAAGTACAGCAATCTGACCAGCCTACGCCTTCGTTTATTGCCAATGGCGACCGTGCCGTGATACAACGTGTGCGCAATAGACGCGACCTTTATGGATTCCATTTCGTAGATCTCTGGTTGCAGTTTCCCGACTACGACAACTACGAGTTGCAAGTTACGGCTCTTACCGACTCATTGTCTACCGAGGCTCCAGCTCTTACACGCGAGCAAAGCGACCGACTGTTCGAACAGGTTATGCTCGATTATGCCGATGTGCGTACTAAGCCCGAGCGCTATAAAAAGCTTAAGGAAGACCCTTACTATAACGCTTTGCAGATAAAGTATGCCTATGCCGTTACGTGCCACAAGGCACAGGGCGGACAATGGGCACATGTATATGTAGACCAGGGATATATGACGGACGATATGCTGACACCCGACTATATACACTGGCTTTATACCGCATTTACACGAGCTACCGAGAAACTGTTCCTGGTCAACTGGCCTAAGACACAGACTGAATAGGAAGACCAGACAACAGGTAATTTAGAAGGTATTGTAGGAGGTACGGTCTCCGAACCGTACCACGCAAGTGGCTATATGGGGTACTGAGAACTGGCAGTTTGAGTGGTACGGTTCGGAGACCGTACCTCCTACGTGAACCATAAATGTACATTATTTAAAATTTAGAACATAACAATATGAAACAGATTAAGCTTTTTCTCTTTGCCTTGGCACTAACCATTATGCCACAGGCTATCAATGCCCAAACCGCTGCCAATACACAGGCAAATGTGGTAGAAGACCTCGACGCAAAGTATGCTACCAATCTTCTTAAGCCGGGAACAGATGCTCCCGACATCAACTTAAAGACCATTGACGGCAAGCAGTTTTCGCTTAAGAGCTTGCGTGGCAAGTATGTGGTGCTCGACTTCTGGGCTACATGGTGTCCCGACTGTCGTAAGGACTCTCCATATATAATGTCTCTTTACGAGAAGTTTGCTCCCAAGGGAGTTGAGTTTGTAGGTGTGTCGTTCGACACTAAAGCAGAATCGTGGAAGAATGGGGTGGAGAAGCTTGGCATAAAGTATACCCAGGTTAGCGATATGAAGAACATGCGCGAGTCGGCTGTGGCACATACCTATGCCATTAAGTGGATTCCTACAGTATATGTCATTGGTCCTGACGGCAAGGTTGTGCTTGCCACCGTTATGTCCGACAAGGTAGGAGCATATCTTACATCTGTTTATCCCGACTGTGCCGAATGATATTGACAACCGACATACTGCGTACATGGTTTAGGCAGTTCAACACCGACTACTTTGGTGGTGAGCTGCCTATGCCTCGTATTGTATTGTCCAAAGCTCGTACACGTCTTGGCACTATGGCATGCAAGTGTACGCGTAGGTTGCTGAAACGTGTGTACAGCGACTTTGTTATTCGCATAAGTACTTATTATGAGTGTACCGAGCGAGAGTTTCAGGAGACGCTGTTGCACGAGATGATACATTATTATATTATATATAAGCGCATTCCCGACACTTCGTCGCATGGCAAAGTGTTTCGCGAGATAATGCACCGGCTTAACAGTAAGTATGGTTGGCATATAACAATTACGTCGTCAATGCGTGGACGTAAAGTGGCAGACGAGTCGGGTAGGTCGCGTCGTTCAGCCTTTCTTGTGCTTGCTGTAGTGCTTAACGACGGCACATGTATGTTGTCGGTAGTAAGTCCGAAGTCTGCACGCAAGCTCGATGTTATGGCTAAAGGAGTTAAAGAGATTGCGGATTATCGCTGGTATATGTCGTCTGATCCTTATTTTGCCGACTATCCTGTGGTTAGAAGTTTGCGTGCTCGACGTGTTGACAAAGAGCTGTACAACGAAAAAACGGCTGCAATGCAGCCGTTGGTATTGCCATAATATAGTATGGTTATATTATACGGATAATTTTATAAAATACCGCACTTTTTGTTTATTTGCGCTTAAACACAAAGCGCTCACATTCCTTTAATATCTTTACTCTTGCAACCTTCATCACTATATAATATAATGTGGCTGCAATAACAAAGCGTGATATCAGCAATGCCCATAGGTTGCTGAGCGATAGCGTAGCGGCATAGCTTGCAGCCATAACACCAGCAGCTGCAAGTGCAAATGGCATTACATCGCAGAAGAATCGCCAATAGCCATAACCCGTAAGTCGCCTTACAAAGAATAGCCATACCAGCAACCATGATGTGTTGATAAGCATATAGGCTATCACCATACTGCGTATGCCCCATTGCCATATCAGCAGCATGGTTATAATCTGAACAAGTCCGAGCGAGAAGGTACACCAAAAGAATGTGCCCGAACGTCCCTTAGATATAATCATGTTGGAGAATAGAGTGGCAAGAGGCATTGTTGCTCCCGATACGCATAGTATCTGTATCAGTTCGGCAGACGCAAGCCACTTTTCGCCGATAGCTATTACGATAAACTCCTTAGCCACAAGTCCGAAGCCGAACATCAGCGGAAAGGTGATGAACGACGTAAAGCGCATCATCTTGCGGAATACATCCATCTGCCTACCCTGTTCTCCGTTGAGGCTTACAAGCACTGGTTGTGCTACCTGCGCCACCATACTTTGCACAAGCGAGTAGCATTTGGTGTTCCATTGGTAAGCCTGATTGTAGTTGCCCGTGTCGCGTGGCGAGAAGTAGTGGCCAAGCAATATGTTAAGCACATTGTTGTTTACACAAGTCATGATAGTTGTAGCAAGTATCTTGCACGAAAAGCGGAACATACGGCGCACAGGCGCAAATGTTATGCCGTGTACAGTAGGGCGCCACGGCGAGAAATACCATTGGAAGAAGGTGTTGATGCCAACATATACAAGGCCTTGTGTGGCAAGCGACCAGTAGGCGGCACCGCAGAAAGCCATAACTACACCAACTGTGCTCGACACGATAACAGCAATGCCTCCCGCCTCGGCTTGTTGTTTAGCCTTAAGATTCTTGAAAAGGTAAGCCGATTGGGCTGTGCCAAACGACGCTATCACTATGCTTAGGAAGGCATAGCGGCACAATGGCACCACCTTAGGCGTGTGATAATAGTCGCCTATGAGTGGTGCTGCAAAAAATAGAATGGCATATAGCGACGATGCCATTATGATATTGAACCAGAACACAGAGTTGTAGTCTTCTGCCTTTGGCTCTTTAAGGTTGGTAAGTGCAGTGCGGAAACCGCTGTCTTGAAGGGCAGTGGCAACCAACGAGAATATGCTTATCATAGCCATCATGCCATAATCGGCAGGAGCAAGCAGTCGGCCCAAAACAATGCCGAAAGCCAATCCTATAATCTGTTGTATGCCACTGTTCAGTCCGCCCCAAAGCAGTCCTTTGGCTGTTTTTTCCTTTAGAGTCTCCATCCCTATGTTCTTTGTTCCTTGTTTTCTTATTCGTTTGAGAAGTCGGCCACCATCTTTCGGTACATGCTGTATGCACGCGAACGCGAAATGTAGCCCGTTATATGTCCGGCTGTATTAACCACAGGCAAGTAGCGAGTGCCCTTTAGGTCGAACTTGCGCATTACTTCCTCCATCGAGTCATTAATGCCCACTTGTGCGGCTATAGGCTGCATAAGCTGTCTGACACTCATCTTGTTGTACAATTCGGCACGGAACATGACGTGGCGAATCTTCGTTATGTCTATCTCGCCCAATATGCTTCCGGCTGCATCAAGTACAGGTATAAAACTGGTGTGGCTCTTTGATATGGCGTTTACCAGTTTGCCAAGAGGCATGTCAGGATTAACAGCCGTGTAGTCGTGCTCAACAACACTGTCCATACTCATAAGTGTAAGTACCGACTTGTCTGTATGGTGGGTTATCAGCTTGCCCTCGCGTGCCAGACGCATGGCATAAATACTGTGCGGCTCGAATATGCTTATTGTCAGAACAGACGACACAGCCACAATCATCAACGGCATAAAGAGGTTGTAGCCATTGGTTATCTCGGCTATGAGGAAGATACCCGTAAGCGGCGCATGCATAACTCCAGCCATGACACCAGCCATACCAAGCAGCGTGAAGTTCTTCTCTGGAATGTAAATTCCTACCTCATACGTGTTCCACAAACGTGCAAAGAGGAATCCGCTGAAGGCTCCAACGAACAATGAAGGCGCAAATGTACCACCGCAACCGCCTCCTCCATTGGTGGCAGCTGTAGCAAAAGTCTTGGTTACAATTACCATTGCTATATAGAGTATCAGCAGATTGCCGTGTCCGTAGAATAATGAGTTGCGCAACACCTCGTTCCAATCTGCCTCGCTCATACCGTTCAACAGCACATTGATAGCCGAATAACCCTCGCCATAGAGTACAGGAAAGAGGAATATGAGCGAACTAAGCATCACTCCACCTAATGCCAATTTGGCATAACGATGCTGCTTTAGTTTGCCGAAGATGCCCTCGCAAGCCGACATAGAGCGTATAAAGTATAGGCTCACCATACCGCATACAATGCCGAGAATGATGCTTGCAGGTACACGATCAACCATCCACGCTCCGTCAAGATGGAAGTTGAATAGAGAGTCGCTACCCATAAATATATATGTAAAGCACGTTGCCGTGACCGCAGCTGTAAGTATAGGCAGCAGCGATGCCATGCTTAAGTCTACCATAAGCACCTCCAAGGTGAACACCAATCCAGCTATAGGTGCCTTAAAGATACCTGCAATAGCGGCGGCAGCACCGCAGCCAACGAGCAGCATAAGCGTCTTGTTGTCCATGCGGAACAACTGTCCAAGGTTAGAGCCTATGGCCGAACCCGTGAGTACAATAGGAGCCTCGGCACCTACAGATCCGCCAAAACCGATGGTAATGGCAGATGCAAGGACAGATGTCCAGCAGTTGTGCCCCTTAAGGCGCGACTGCTTTGAGGATATGGCATAAAGTATACGGGTAATACCGTGCGATATATTGTCCTTCACCACATATCTCACAAACAAAGAAGTGAGGAAGATACCAATAACAGGAAACATCAGGTACATCCAGTTGAACGTGTCGGCATGGAAGCGCGATGTAAGCAGATGCTGTATCTCGTGTATAATGGTGTGCAGTATGAATGCAGCTACAGAGGCAAAGAAACCAATGAAGAACGCCAAGATAATTGTGGCTTGGCGGTCGCTAAGGTGCTCGGTGCGCCATTTGTATAGGCGCAGCATGAGCCCTCGTATATTTGATGTGTTGGAAGTAGTCTGTTCCATTATATGTTGACTTGCCAACTGCGTTTACTTTCTTATGATAGTTACCTGTCCGTCGCGGCTAATCTTCACGATGCTGCTTGGCTTGTGTGGCTTGTGTTCCTGGCGTCGTGTCCAGCACACATAGTCGGCAGCCTCGAGTATCTCGGGTACTATGTCGCAATAGTTCTGTGCAGCAGGCTCGCCGCTTATGTTTACACTTGTGCTTACAATAGGCTTCTGGAAACGATAGCACAGTTCTTTAGAGAACTCCTCATTAGTAATGCGCAAGCCTATACTTCCATCCTCGGCAATGAGATTAGGGGCAAGATTAACGGCGCCATCAAGAATAACGGTAGTAGGTTTATCGGCTATTTCCATAAGATCCCATGCTACTGGCGGCACGTCACGTACATAACGTTGTACACGGTCTACCGAGTCGGCAAGGCAGATAAGCGCCTTGGAATCGTCACGTTGTTTTATCTTGTATACCTTTGCAACGGCTTCGGCGTTAGTGGCATCGCAGCCAATTCCCCAAACAGTGTCGGTGGGATAGAGTATAATCCCGCCTTTTCGCATTACATCGATAGCGTTTTTAATGTCTTCCTTTTGTGTCATCTTTTATAGTGTGTTATTTAATAAACGCAAAGTTACGGTTTTTTATGCACAAATCGCCAAATGTATCGTCTAAAATTCCTACCTTTGCATTAATAGCTATAGAAACTTTAACATTGAAACAAAAAAAAACAAGATATGGAAAAGAAAGACTTACGTATAGTGTTTATGGGCACCCCCGAGTTTGCAGTAGGCTCTTTGCAGCGCCTTGTAGAAGGAGGATATAACGTTGTAGCTGTAGTTACACAGCCCGATAAGCCAGTTGGCCGACATGGTTCGGTGCTTCGTGCATCGGCTGTAAAGGAGTATGCTCTTGCTCATGGCCTGCCTGTATTGCAGCCAGTAAAGATGAAGGATCCTGAGTTTATAGAGCAGTTGCGCTCGTACAATGCCGACATTCAGGCTGTTGTAGCATTTAGAATGTTGCCTGAGATAGTATGGGGAATGCCCCGTTTTGGCACATTTAATGTTCATGCAGCTTTACTTCCTCAGTATCGTGGTGCAGCTCCAATCAACTGGGCTGTGATAAATGGTGAGACAAAGACAGGTGTCACCACCTTCTTCCTCGACCATGATATAGATACAGGTCGTATCATAACTCAGCGCGAGTTTGCCATTCCCGACGATGCGGATGTAGAGTATGTATACGATGGACTGATGCAGCTTGGTGCCGAGATATGTCAGGACACAATAGATATGGTACTTGCCACAGATGGCAATGTGCCGTCGCAGCCTCAGAACGAGGATGTGGAATTGTTGCCGGCTCCAAAGATATTTAAGGAGACATGCGAGATAAAGTGGAACAACAATGCCAAGAAGATATACGACTTTGTGCGTGGCCTTAGTCCATATCCAGGCACTTGGACAACACTTGCACCTAAATCGGATGCCGTGAACGCATCTCCCTCTGTGCTCAAGATATTCAAGACGCTTAAGACCGGACGTGCATGCGATGCCGCTCCTGGTACAATAAAGGTAGAGCATGCCCATATGTTTGTGGCTACTGCCGACGAATGGCTTGAGATAGTAGAACTGCAAGCTGCCGGAAAGAAACGTATGGCTGCCCGCGACTTCCTAAATGGCTTCAAGAGTGTGGAGGAGTTTGAGGTTAAGTAGTGTATATGTATGAGTGATAAACAACATTAGGAGAAAAGTGGGATTTGCGCAACCGTTACTTATATATACATGCAACGGATGAATGGAAAGTGCAGCCAAAATTACACCCCACAAGTACCCCACAAGTAAAAGACAAACTGCATACAAGCAATCCTTTCATATTGGAGTTGATAAAAATCATAGGGGATAAGAACTTGTCGGTAAGAGAAATGTTGTCGGTAATAGGACTTAAAGAACGGAAGAACTTTCTCGACCTCTATCTGAATCCTGCCATTAATGAAGGCTATGTCTGTTTGCTTTATCCAAATTCGCCCCGTCACCCTCGTCAGAAATATTTGTTGACGGTTAAAGGACTGGCGGTATATGATGAATGCAACAAATTGAAGTGAGAAATGGATTAAGAAAAGATAGTTGTCTGTTATTGAACGATGGACTCTTGCTGTTGTCTTATTCTTTTAAAATGCTTAATGGTGTGTCATTTGTAATAAAAGTGGAAACTTTATATACCCTCGTGCTTAGGCGTGAGAGTGTATAAAGTTTCCGCTTTTTGCAAATAGTTCATAGTAAAAGACCTACGCTGATTACGGCGACAATGGTCTTGCAAATGGCTTGTTATTACTTCTGGTCAACCACTTCAACTATCGGGTTGCCGGTTGCTGCAGAAGGAGCCTCGATGTGAAGCATAGAGCATACGGTAGGAGCTGTGTCTACCATATATGTAAGCTTGTTGGTTTTGCCTGGCTTGATATGCCATCCCATAAACACAAGAGGAATGTGGGTGTCGGCGTGAGTCCATGCACCATGCTGTGCACCAAAGTAGTCGTCCTTAACCTTAAAGCTAAAGTGATCGGGGCGAACAATTAGAGTGATGTCGCCAGTACGTCCACGGTAGTAGCCATTTATCACACGCTCGCGTATCCATTGCGGAACAGGGGCTATAGCAGCATTCTCGTTGTCGATGACAAATGGGAATATCTCGCTCTTCTTCTTGAACTCGTTGATGATGGCAGCCTTAACCTTATCGTAGCAGAGATTGTTCTGCGCAAGGAAGTCGCGGTTGATGTAGAGGCTGTAGTCTAAAACTCTGTGGATGTACTTGCCCTCAACTCCAAACAGCTTGCCCATAGCATCGTTAACTGTAGCTATTTCTGCATTAACGTCGGCATAACCACCAGGCAACTTGTGTGCCTTCATCGTGTTGGGATTATGTGTGCCACCGTGGTCGGCAGTAAGGAATAGCAGGTATCCATCCTTGCCTACCTGATTGTCGAGAGCTTCGAAGAACTTCTTGAGGTCGCGGTCAAGTGTAAGGAACACTTCCTCGTTCTCCTTGCCTGGAGACAACCATGTACCTGTAGTATGCGAGATGGCATCGGTAGACGATATGCTAACGCAGAGCATGTCGGTTGTGCCGTTGTTGCCAAGGTTCTCGGCCTTCATAATGGTTTCGGCAAGGTTGAATGTTGTGGTAACACCGGCGGGAATAGACTTAGGGTCGATACCCGGCTTGATGCCAATTTGCTTGTTGAACTTGGTGATATAGTCGGGCAACTTGTCCATATAATATGTACTTGTAACAAATCCTGCAATCGACTTGTCGTACCAATAGGCACCATTGGCAGAGTGGCCAGCAGGCAAGATAGCAGCACGGTCCTTAAGTGCTACACCATATACCTTAGCCTTGAAGTTGGTAGCCTGACGCAGCATGTCGCCAATTGTTGTGCTCATCATATTGCGAGGCGACATAGCTCCAACCTTCGACTTAGAGCCAACAGTCTGCTCGTTTTCGTCGTCGCAGCAATATACAAACTTGCCGTCCTTATAGAATGTATTGCAAGCAATGCCGTGAGTGGCAGGACCGGCACCAGTATACAAGCTTGCGTGTCCAACGCCGGTAACGGTAGGCAGATAGTTTATCATCTGGTTTTCGCAAGAGAAACCTTCGTTGATAAGACGCTTCATACCGCCCTCGCCATACTTGTCGTAATAATAGTATAAATAGTCCCAACGCATTTGGTCGATAACAATACCAACAACCAGTTTAGGACGTTCTACCTGTGCAGCTGCTATCATTGCAACACAGCACATCAATACAGAAAGAATGATTTTCTTCATTGTCTTGTCGGTTTTTATTTTTAAGTTTTATGATGTACAAAGGTAGCAATAATATTCGGCTTGTGGGTGGAAATGATAAAAATAACGGCATTTTCTTTGAAGTTTCAATAATTTATCGTACTTTTGGCGGTATACAAATACCTATAATTAAAACCAAGATAACGCTATGGAAAAAAAGATAACACAAGAAAACTTCGAAGATACTTATGTTGACAGTATCGAGATGGAGCGCATAGACAAGTTCGTATGCGACGAAATGGCGCGACAGATTCATCGCTACATCAAGGCAATGAAGGGCTCGAAGGCCATTATGCTTAAGTTTGAAGAGCAGCTTGCCACACTCACTATTCCAGAGAAGGAGAAAGCCATAGCTCGCTACATCGACCTGAACCGCAAGGTACTGTCTGGACTTGACTTCAAGATAGTGCTTGCACGCGCTATGGCCAACTATTCGGACACTTTCTCTTATCTTGTAGAACTGGTGAACAACAAACGCAAGATGGTGTTTTACCTCAACCGCATACGCGACAAGTATGAGCAGTATCATGATGTGTACGAGGAGGACGGCAAGTTTGGTATCAAAGACCATCAGGGCAATGTGCTTATTCCGGCACACTACGACTTCCTACGCACACCTTATGTGTATGTGGACGACTTGCGCACTTTGCCTGTAATAGCACAGCGTGACGGCAAGATGGGATTGATTCTGCCTGACGGTAAGGAGACTGTTGTTGCCGAGTTTGTATACGATGATATCTCTTTGCGTGACGAACCGCCTTACTTTGAGGCTTGGAAGGATGGTGAGGCTACGCTTATTGAGGCTTAAGCTTTACGAGTGAGAAGACGGACTGCACCCCTCCACATTATTGAAATTAAAACAAATAAAGACAGTAATGACAACCGATGAAAGGTTTATGCACCGTTGCCTGCAATTGGCACGCAACGGTATGCAGAATGCTAAGCCTAACCCTATGGTTGGAGCGGTGATAGTGGCAGCCGATGGTAGAATAATCGGTGAAGGTTATCATGTGCGTTGTGGCGAAGGGCATGCCGAGGTGAATGCATTTGCCTCGGTTAAGCCTGAGGACGAGCAACTGCTGCATGAGGCAACTATATATGTTAGTCTTGAGCCTTGCTCGCATTATGGTAAGACGCCTCCGTGTGCCGACCTTATAATAAAGAAAGGTGTAAGGAGATGTGTTGTGGGGTGTGTAGACCCTTTTGCCAAGGTTAAGGGACGTGGCATTAAGAAGATACAGGATGCCGGAATAGAGGTGGCGGTGGGTGTGCTTGAGGCTGAGTGCCGCAAACTTAACAAGCGTTTTATGACCTACAACGAGCATCATAGGCCATACATCCTGCTGAAATGGGCCGAAACAGCCAACCACTTTATAGACGACCATGGCAAGGCTCTTGCAATATCTACTGCATACACACGTATGCTATCGCACAAACTGCGTGCCGAGAACGATGCCATATTGGTAGGACGTGTGACAGACGAGCGCGAGAATCCGCAACTAAACACACGCGACTGGGCAGGTAAATCGCCTCGCCGTATCGTTATTGGCAGCAAGATTAAGCTGTTTGAGGGCATGGACATGCAGCAGCCCATACTGCCGCAACTTATGCAATGGCTATACGATGAAAAGTGTCAGTCGCTTATTGTTGAGGGAGGACGCACCACGTTGCAATCGTTTATCGATGCCGGGTTATGGGATGAAATACGCATAGAAACGGCACCAATAACGGTGGATGACGGAACTAAGGCACCTGAAATGCCAAAGGAGGCAAGGCTGGTTAGCAGGAAAGAGTGTGACGGTAATATTATCAGTGTTTGGGAAAACCTAAACTTTATGATATAAAATATACGAGGGTGTGCCAAAAGTCGCAAGTGGTACGCCCCGAAGTCGCAATTTGGGCTTTGCCTTTCCGCTTCGCGCCGGCGACCTTTGGTTCAGCCCGCATTGTTTGAGTTTTGGCACATCCTCATATATTATATATATAAGGTGTAATACGAATAAAGGTATGGATAGAATCCGCCTTTGTTTAAAACTTCACTACTCTTCCGCCATCATCAGTAGCCTCGATAGTTACCTTTGTAGCATCATCAGGTAACAAGTCGTCTATAAGTTCGGGCCATTCGAGGAAGCAGAGCGAGCCGCTATAGAAATAGTCTTCGTATCCCATATCGTATACTTCCTCCAGTTTCTTGATGCGATAGAAGTCGAAATGGTAAATTGAGTCGCCCGTTGTAGCGCTCTGATACTCGTTTACAATAGCGAATGTAGGCGATGTAATGACGTCGTCTACACCAAGCTCTTCGCATATAGCCTTTATGAATGTTGTCTTACCAGCACCCATCTTGCCATAAAAGGCGAACACTTTGCCGTCGCCCATGTTCTCAATGAATTGCTTGGCAGCCTCGTTGATGTCTGCCAAGGAGTTGATTTTGATTTCCATTGTTATATTGTTATTTTATTCTTTTTACTTCTTTCTTGAACTCAGCGTAATCAGCGGTATCAGCATTTCCTCCATTGATATGCCTCCGTGCTGGAACGTGTCTTTATAATAGGACACGTAGTAGTTGTAGTTGTTGGGGTAGGCAAAGAAGGTGCTGCCTGTGGCAAACACGTATGATGTGGAGATGTTTGGTGCAGGCAACTGAGCCTCATGTGGATTCTTAATAACAAACACATCCTTTGACTGGCAGTTGAGATTCTTGCCCAACTTGTAACGCAGATTGGTGTTGGTGTTGCGATCGCCAATAATCTTTACCGGTTTAGAGGCACGTATAGAGCCGTGGTCGGTTGTTAGAATAATCTTGCAATCCTTTTGGGCCAATGCCTTAAGCAAATCGGCCATGACCGAATGACGGAACCACGATAGGGTGATAGAGCGATAAGCCGACTCGTTATTGGCAAGTTCGCGCACCATCTTAGACTCGGTACGGGCGTGAGAAAGCATATCGATGAAGTTGACAACAACAACATTTAGGTCGTTCTTCATCAGTTCGTTAAGGCGCTCAAGCAAGCGGTCGGCACCAACCGAGTCGTTTATTTTATGATATGAGAAGGTGTCGTGGCGACGATAACGCTCTATCTGCGTGCGTACAAGCGGTTCTTCGTTGAGGTTCTTGCCCTCCTCATCGTCCTCATCAACCCACAGATCAGGAAACATTTTCTCTATCTGTTCGGGCATAAGTCCGGAGAAGATAGCATTGCGTGCATATTGGGTTGCGGTGGGAAGAATGCTCATATACATATCTTCGTCGATGTCGAACATATCGCCAATCTCTTACGAGAGCACACGCCATTGGTCGTAGCGGAAGTTGTCGATGACAATAAGGAACACCTTCTGATCATTGTTGAGCAATGGAAACACCTTGCGCTTGAAGATGTCTGGACTCATAAGTGGGCGTTCGGTGACTCCGGGCTTGACCCAATCCATATAGTTGCGGCGTATGAACTTGGCAAAACCGTTGTTGGCTTCCTCCTTCTGCATCTCAAGCATCTCGGTCATATTAGAGTCGGTAGAACTTAACTCGAGCTCCCAATGTACAAGGCGGCGGTAAACCTCCTTCCAATCGTCGATCGACTGGCTATCCATAATCTGCATGGCAATGTTTTGGAAGTTCTGCTGATATCCAGTCTGTGTAACCTCTGTCACAATCTGCTTCTTGTGGATGTTCTTCTTGAGCGTCAGCAGAATTTGGCTTGGATTGACCGGCTTTATGAGATAATCGGCAATTTTTGAGCCGATAGCTTGGTCCATGATGTTCTCTTCCTCGCTCTTCGTTACCATAACGACGGGCGTGGCAGGTTGTATCTCCTTTATCTGTTGCAGCGTCTCGAGACCTGTAAGACCAGGCATCATTTCGTCGAGCAGCACGAGGTCGAACGTGTGTTGACGGCATTGCTCAATAGCATCTGTACCGTTGCTAACCGTTACCACCTCGTATCCCTTTTTCTGTAAAAATATGATGTGGGCGCGAAGGAGCTCAATCTCATCGTCGCACCAAAGCAAATATCCTGTCGTCATATATGTTTATATGGTTTTGTTAATTAGAATCCTTCCAGATCGTAATATTCGTCACTATCGAAGTCGGTATCCTTGTTCTTGTCCTTAGATGTAGGCTGAGTCTTCTTTGCAGTCGACTGCGATGGGGTAGGTGTATCGCCAAAGTAGAACTCGTCCTCAATCTTTCTTGCCGAAGGTTTCTCCTCTGTCTTATGCTCCTGTTTGGTTTTTGCCTCAGGCTTAACCTGTGGTTTTGTTGTAGTCACAGGCTTTGTGTTTGGTTTAACCTCAGGTTTGACATCCTGTTTAACCACAGGCTTGGTCTGAGACTTTGGTTCAGGATTAATCTCGGTTATTGTTTCCGCCTTATCCATTGGTTTAGTCTCCGGCTCCAAGTTGGTTATTACGGTCTGGTTGTCAACCGCTGGTTCTGGTTTCTCATCGATAATTGTCTCGGTGTTGCCAGTGTTAGGCAGTTGTGTATTATCATCCATAATGACCGTGTTGCCAGTGTTGTTGTCGGCAGGTTCGTCTTCGATGATCACGTTAGTATTGTTCAGCGTGTCGTTAGACGGGCTGTCAAAGTTGTCGAGCGGCTTTTCTTCGGTCTTCGACTTGGTAGGCGCAATAAATTCAGGCTCGTTAAGTAATGGCTCTGTGCTTGTTTTAAGCGGAGCGAAATGCTTGGCATAGAACTTCTCGTAGTCGGTATAGCTGTACTGTTTACCAATTAACGGTAGGTTAGGCTCGCTTATTATATACGATCTACCGTTGCCAATATGCCTTGTAACAGATGTCTGCTTGTGCAGCTGACGTGCATACTGCAATGCTTCATCGTAGTTGCGGAATCCGCGTACAGTCATACGATTTAGTCCGTCGGCATCTTCAATACCTATTTCAAAGTTGCGCACCATGTAGCTTGTAAAGTTGTAACGAGCCAATTCGAACAGCATCTTGTTCTCGTCTACCGAATCTGGTCGATATACAATAGCGTATACAAAGGCAGCGTTGCGGTCGTCGGACAACGGCTTTATGGCAGTAGAGTCGCTGTCGCGCAATACAACAGTTCGTCGATTCCATACACCTGCAAGGTCGAACTGACCTCCATGTAGACGTTTGCCCTCGCTAACTCCTTTGACAATCATACCAGCCATAGTAGCCACACCACTTTGCGGATATTTATCAACAACTATCTTCATGTCGGCAAGACATCCTTCGGCATCGCCCTCATTAAGCTTGCTCAGTCCGCCTATGAATACAAACTTGTCGCGGTTGGCACCAAGTGGGAAGCGTTCGGTAGACACACGTACGTTGGCAGCCACCTCTTTATAGCGAGCAGCCTTGAAAGCATCGTATGTAGAGGCGTAAAGCGAATCCTCTATAGCTGTGCCAAGACGGGCATTCTCGACGAAGTGAGGGTCGGAGAGTAGTGTAGTCCGCTCGTTTTCGGGATACTCCTTCTTAAGTCGTTCTACGTAAGAGTCGGCAGTTTGTGCCTCTCCCTTGCGCATATATAATAGGTATAGGTGATAGTAGGCATCGGCAAGATGCTCGTAGTCGGTGTAAGATGACACAAGACGCACAAGCTGTTTCTCTGCCAAAGGCAGGTTGTCGAGCTTGTCCTTGAATATTACACCCGAGTTGAAGAGACCATCCTCTATAACCTTGTTGCTTGTCTCGACTTGTTCCTTGCTGAATGGAATCTGTGCCAAGTAGTATTCGCGTCGATGCGGATCGTTCTGTGCGCTGTCAGCAATTAGCTCCAATGAGTCGGCAACCGCTTCGACATGAGCAATAGAGTCGAGCTGTTCCTGCGACATCTCTTGCTCGTCTTGCTGCATAGCTACTACAGTCTTGTTTATACGTTGCCAGTTGTCGGCATTCTCGCGTTTGCCCCATAGCTTTTCAAAGGCAGCCTTTCCCTGGCTAACGGCCATCGGATTATAGAAATACCACATGGCGTTAGCGTTTTGGTTGTTCTGCTGAGCAGCGTTAGGACGATTGTTTATGGCAGTATTGCTACCGCTGTTTTTGTTTATGGTCTGCTGGGCATCATGTTCCTGTTGTTTTCGACGCTCCTCGCGTTCCTTACGCTTAAGCTCGTTAATAGTACGGTCGATGGCAGCATTGCGGTCGACCTCGCTCATATTGGCGAGTGCTTGCAACGAGTCTTGCAGATGAATGGCATCTGTATATGGAACAAGCTGGTCGAGAACCTTTGAGCGTTCGGACATTTGCTCGTAGTCCTTGCGTTCCTTGTCAAGCATGCCTATAGCCTCGCCATAGCAACGTTTGGCATCGCCATATCGCTCCATAGACCAGTATATATCGCCGAGGCGAAGCAGCAATACACCCTTTTCTATGCCCGAACGTGTGGCTTTGGCTGCACCACGCTCGTAGGCAGATATGGCATTTGCTGTGTCTTGGCGAGACATATAGATGTTGCCAAGTGCATAATATACTTGGTCGAGATAGTTCTTATTCTTGTCGGATGCAGCCATGCGCTTCAGTCGGCCTATCATCTTCTTAGATTGTGCGCCCGACAACACCTCTGTCATAGCAATGCGGGCATTAAACTCAACCTCATAAGGTGGATTCTGTCGCACAACCTTCTTGTATGCTTTAAGAGCTTCGGTATTATTGCCAAGTGCTGTTTGCAGCTGTCCCATAAGATACCATTCCCTTGCACGCTGCTTGCGGCGCATCTCGTGCTTGATGACACGGCGCAGATAGGGCACAGCCTTGGCGTAGTCGCCAGTGTGTATATAGTAGTCGGCATAGGTATAATCCCATTCCTTGCGTGCCGACCAATGAATAGAGTCGCGCTCCATACCACGTATCACGTCTTCGGCATCGTAAAGCCATCCCTCCTCTATGTAGCTTTTGGCAAGCCATGCACGCGACTTTGCGTATATGGCAGGCTGGGTTTGGTACAGGCGTCCCATATATGCGAATGTTGAGGCAGCCTCGTCAAAGGCTCCCTTATAGAATTGCGATCGGCCCATAAGCAGCCATGCGCGCCACAGGAAAGGATTATACTCGCGACGCGATAACCACTCAATGTCTTTTTCGGTCTTGCGTCGGTTCTTTGTCCACTCGGGTCGGCGTTTTATGCTATGCAACTTGATGGTTTTCTGACACTTCTCTATGGCACGGTCGAAGTTGGCCTTGCCCAGTTCGCGGCTTTGCTTATTAGAAACAGTATACAATGGCAGCATCTCGGTGAAGTTGTCCTTATTGCCGTTCTCTTTTTCCAATGAGCCGTCGATATAAGCAAGCGAGCCATTATAATAGGTGTTGTATCTGGCTTTGAAGCCGTGCCAAAAACGAGTCTTAGCCGTGTTTTTCTGCGTAGAACATCCTGTCGCTGCCACAATGATGGCAACGATAATGAATGGGATAATATGTCGGGATTTAAATCTTTTCACATCTAAAGAGTAACTTCAATTGTCGGATATCATCATTACAACCTCGTCCTTAATCTGGTTTGGCAACTGTATGCCGCGGAGGTTAAGGCTTCGGCACCATGCCGCAACCTCGTCTTGACGCATGGTATATAGCACATCAGAGAACTGTTCAGTTTCGTCGTCGGTATAGCTATCGGCAGGTCGACCAATGAATGAGTCGAGTTCCTCGTCATCGAAATATTCAATTGGCTTGGTTGAAGCCTCCATCATACAGTCTTGTTCGCACTTTGTGGTGGGTGTACCATCACAGGTGGCACATGTCTGTGCCACCTTTATTGGTTCGTCGTCATGCTTGCCACGGCTTGACAGCAGCGAATAGAGGGCTGCAAAGATGCCGAGTGCAACTATTGATAATATCAGAATCAGCATTTACACTTATTTGTTTGTTAAAGCTATTAAAAGGTAAGCAAGATGGTCTTGAGTCTGCTACTTTACCTTCTCAATCTTCCATCCCGCCTTCTCCAAGTCGTCCCAATATTGCGGATACGACTTTGTAACAACATGCGGATTGTTGATACGGAGTCCAGGATATTTGATTGCTGCTGGTGCAAAGGCCATTGCCATACGATGGTCTTCGTAAGTGTCGATAGGCTCGAATGTAGGTTCGCAGCGTGTGCCGTCCCATATAAGAGTGTCGTCGTTCTCGTCGCGCAGCACATATCCTAACTTAAGCAATTCGCGTTTAAGTGCCTCAATACGGTCGGTCTCCTTTATCTTAAGGCTTGCCAATCCAGTAAAACGGAACGGAATGTTCATTAATGCACATGTAACGACAATAGTTTGTGCCAGGTCGGGAGCAGCGACAAAGTCGTAGTCGAGTCTGGGCAGAAGGCAAGGCAATGTCTTAAGTTTCACAACCGAAGCGGCATCCTGTTGTTCTTCATTGACAAATCTGGTCTTAACACCAAGCAATGAGAATATATACTTAACAATAGAGTCGCCCTGTTTTGACGCGTCAAAGAGTCCTAACAATGAAACTGACGATTCGGTGTCGCCCAACAGAGCCATCATTTCGTACCAATAAGACGATGCGCTCCAGTCGTTCTCAATAAGATACTTATGCTGCTGATATGGTTTTGGGGTAACCTTAACAGTGTCGACATCACTCCAATCGGCATCGGCACCAAACTCGCGCATCATCCATAGAGTAAGGTCTATATATGGTCGAGAGGCTATCTCACCTGTCATCTTCAGCTCAAGTCCATTCTTCAATACAGGGCCTATCATCAACAGGGCTGAGATATATTGAGAACTGATATTGGCTGGAACCTCCATATATCCACCATCTAGTGGATGTCCTTTAATACGTAAAGGCGGGAAACCCTCTTCGCCTACATATTCTATATCAGCACCGATATAGCGCAGAGCGTCAACAAGTATGCGTATAGGACGCTGTTTCATGCGTTCAGTGCCAGTAATGACGTGCTCACCAGGTGTAACCGATAGGTAAGCAGTCATAAATCTCATGGCCGTTCCCGCAGCCTTGATGTCGATAACATCTGGATTGTACATCAGTGCATTAACTATCACTTCCGTATCATCGCACACAGACAGATTCTCTGGTAGCAGATGACCTTTAGACAGAGCGTGTATAATCAAAGCACGGTTGCTGATGCTTTTAGATGATGGCAACTTTATGTCTGCGTTTAGCGATGCTGGTGGGTTAAGTATATATTGCATATGCTAAGTTTTATATTACTTGTTATTGTTTTAAACAACAGTTGTTGTATAGTGTCTAATGACGTTTATCATAAAAATCATATGACACTGCAAAGATAAAAAAATAAATCCACGTACGTTAAAAAGTTATCAATAAATTTGGTTGTTTCACAATTAGTAAGTATCTTTGCACTCGCTTTTAAGGAGTACGGGATGTAGCGCAGTTGGTTAGCGCACGCGTCTGGGGGGCGTGAGGTCGCTGGTTCGAGTCCAGTCATCCCGACTTACAAGGGGTTAAGATACTGAAGTTCAGTGTTTTAACCCTTTGTTGTATGTGGACGTATATTTTAGTAAATCGCCCTATACATATTATATATATTAATAATTTGGCACTACAATAAAATAAATGTCGTAAAACTTTGCCAGTATCAGAAATATGTAGTATTTTTGCACAACCAATCACAATTATGTTGCAACGTATTAATATGAAGAAATTGTTGATCCCTTTTGTCTTAATGACAATAGTATTGCTGCTCGACGCTTGTTCGTCAGCCAAGCAGGTTGCTTATTTCCAGAACATTGATTCTACAAGTCTCACAGCATCAAAAGGTCTCTATGATGCACGCATTATGCCTAAGGACCTTTTGACTATAACCGTTGTTACTTCCGATCCTTCTACATCAAAGCCGTTTAACCTCTCTATTCAGAACACACTTGGCACTGACGGACGTTTAGGTAGTACAACTGGTTCACTCTTACAGTATCTTGTAAACAATGACGGCGATATAGATTTTCCTGTTGTAGGAACAGTACATGTTGCCGGTCTTACAAAAGATCAGTGTGAGGACCTTATCAAGTCGAAGGTTAAGCCCTATCTTGCCGAATCGGAAAACCCTGTTGTAACAGTGTCAATGTCGAGCTATCGTGTAACGGTTGCTGGCGAAGTGACATCGCCTAAGGTTGTTCCCGTGTCTACAGAGAAGATGAGTGTGCTTGAGGCTCTTGCCCAGGCAGGCGACCTTACTATCTATGGACGTCGTGACAATGTGCTTCTTATACGTGAGAATGCTGATGGTCAGAAAGAGGCTCATCGCCTTAATCTCAATGATGCCAATATCATCAACTCGCCGTACTATTATGTACAGCAAAACGATTATATTTATGTAGAGCCAAACAGCGTGAAGGCTAAGAACTCCGCTATTGGTCAGTCTACGACGTTGTGGTTCTCATTCGTGAGCATCTTGACGTCTGTAGCTGCATTGGTTGTTAATATTGTTAGAAATTAGTGCCTATGGCACTCAAATAAGCGTTGGGTAAAGAACCTGACGCTTAATTTTTACCTATACACTAAGTGTTAAGGCAAACAGACGACAAAACGTCATTTTTCAAATCTTTTATAGAAAGACATAGATAAAAGTATATATATAACCCTTTAAGGATAATAATCGTGGAACCATTAAAGCATGAGTGTGGTGTGGCAATGATAAGATTGCTCAAGCCATTGGAATACTATCAAGAAAAGTACGGCACTTGGATGTTCGGTCTTAACAAGCTCTATCTGATGATGGAGAAGCAGCACAACAGAGGACAGGAAGGTGCAGGTATGGCTTGCGTGAAGCTCGACGGACAGCCAGGTACGGAGTATATGTTTCGTGAAAGAGCTGAGGGCAAGGATGCGATAACCGAGATATTCGGACGTGTACAGAAGGAATTTGCTTGCCTCTCACCTGAGTTGCTTGCCGATGCCGACTTTGCTAAGGAACACTTGCCGTTTGCTGGCGAGCTGTACATGGGACACTTGCGCTATTCCACGACTGGAAAGAAGGGACTTTCATACGTGCATCCTTTCTTACGCCGAAACAACTGGCAGGCCAAGAATCTATGTATCTGTGGCAACTTCAATATGACGAATATCGACGAGATATTCCAGAAGATGCTGACGCGAGGCATGTTCCCGCGTATTTACAGCGATGGATATACATTGCTCGAACTGATGGGTCACCGACTAGACCGCGAGGCTGAACGCAACTTTGTTGAAGCCAAAGCTCAAGGTCTTGACGGTATGGAACTGACACATTATATAGACGAGCACATGGATATGGCTAATGTTCTAAAGACATCAATGCCTGATTTTGATGGTGGATATGTAATGTGCGGACTTACCGGTTCGGGAGAGATGTTCTCTATGCGCGACCCATGGGGCATTCGTCCTGCATTCTATTATGCCAATGATGAGTTTGTTGCAGTGGCATCTGAGCGTCCTGTTCTACAGACTACATTCGATCTCGAGTGTGAGGATATTCTGGAATTGCAACCTGGATATGCTTTGCTCGTAAGTAGACAAGGCAAGGTTAGAATGGAACAGATACTTCAACAGCGAGGCGACTCGGCTTGTTCTTTCGAGCGTATTTACTTCAGCCGAGGTTCTGACCGTGATATATATAGCGAGCGCAAACAGCTGGGCGAGCTACTTGTGCCACAGATACTGAAGGCTGTAGATAACGACATCGACCACACCGTATTCTCCTTCATACCAAATACGGCTGAGGTGGCATACTATGGTATGCTCTCGGGATTTAAGAAGTACAGCAACCGACTGAAGGTTGAGAAGATACAACAACTCGACCATAAACCTACAGACGAGGAATTGCATGCAATACTCGACACGCTTGTACGCTCGGAGAAGGTGGCAATAAAAGACATCAAACTGCGTACATTCATCACTGAGGGCAATTCGCGCAACGACCTTGCCTCACATGTGTACGACATAACATACGGATGCATTGAACCTTACGTAGACAACCTTGTGGTGATAGACGACTCTATAGTTAGAGGCACAACGCTCAAGGAGAGTATTTTGCGTATACTCGACCGTCTGCATCCTAAGAAGATAGTCATCGTGTCGTCGGCTCCGCAGATACGCTATCCAGACTATTATGGCATAGATATGCCACGCCTTGAGGAGTTCTGCGTATTCCGTGCAACAATGGAGCTGATAAAGGAACGAGGCATGCAAGACTTGCTTAAGCGAGTGTACGAGTCGTGCAAGCTTGAGCTGCTTAAGCCGAAGCAGTTGATGCGTAACTGTGTACGCGACGTATACAAGCCGTTCACAATAGACGAGATAAACCAAAAGATAGTAGAAATGTTGCGCCCAGACGAACTGGAAACACCAGTTGAACTGGTATACCAATCTATTGATGGGCTGCATGAGGCTATACCAAACCATAAAGGCGACTGGTATTTTACTGGCAAATATCCAACACCAGGCGGAACAAAACTCTGCAACCAGGCTTTCGTCAACTATATGGAGAAGCTAATGTAAACATAAGTGGTACGACAGATCTGTCGCAGCCTGTGTTGGCAACACGTTAGCAACACGCGCCCTGGAAGGGCAAAAGTATATACCACGATTACACTTTTGCGCTTTCAGGGCGTCTGTGCGCGAATAAGTGTAGGAGGGTATAAGTCCAACTATAACAAACAAGGGGAAAGAAGAAACTAAAATATTCAAGACAAACAAAGAGAAGATATAGAACTATGAGAAATGTAACTTTAGTATTGGAAGACGGAACCAAGTTCCATGGTAAGTCATTCGGTTATGAAGCACCAGTGGCTGGAGAGGTCGTTTTCAACACAGCGATGATGGGATATCCTGAGTCGTTGACTGACCCTTCTTATGCCGGACAGCTTATGACTCTGACCTATCCGCTTGTAGGAAACTATGGCGTGCCTCCTTTCTCTTTTGAGGAGAACGGATTACCAACGTTCATGGAGAGTGACAAAATTTACGCTTCGGCTATCATTGTGGCTGACTATAGTGAGGAGTATTGCCACTGGAACGCTGTTGAAAGTCTTGCCGAATGGCTCAAGCGCGAGCATGTACCTGGTATTACAGGTATCGATACCCGTGAACTTACAAAGGTGTTGCGCGAGCATGGTGTTATGATGGGTAAGATTATCTTCGACGACGAACCTGAGAATATCCCAACCGCCGAGTATGCTGGAGTTAACTTCGTAGATAAGGTTAGCTGCAAGGAGATTGTACGCTACAATGAGGGTGCTGACAAGAAGGTTGTTCTCGTAGACTGTGGCGTTAAGGCCAACATCATACGTTGTCTTATCAACCGCGGTTGTGAGGTTATTCGTGTGCCTTGGAACTACGACTATACCGACATGGAGTTTGACGGACTCTTCCTTGCCAACGGTCCTGGCGACCCTGACATGTGTGAGGCTGCCGTTAAGATTATCCAGAAGCAGATGAGCCTTTCCGACAAGCCTATCTGTGGTATCTGTATGGGCAACCAGCTGCTTGCTAAGGCTGCCGGTGCTCACATCTATAAGCTCAAGTATGGTCATCGTTCGCACAACCAGCCAGTTCGTATGGTTGGCACCGAGAAGTGCTTCGTTACATCACAGAACCACGGTTATGCTGTTGACGCTAAGACACTTGGTGCTGACTGGGAGGAATTGTTCGTAAACATGAACGACGGTTCTAACGAGGGTATTCGCCATAAGTCAAAGCCTTGGTTCTCAAGTCAGTTCCACCCGGAGGCATGCTCAGGTCCGGTAGACACCGAGTTCATGTTCGACAAGTTTGTGGAAGCAATGAAGTAAGTGAAAAGAGAAGAACGAAAAGTGAAAAATCCAAATGTTTAAGTTTGTATGTTTATGGCATCGGCCATTTAGACATAAAACATTAATCAATTAAGCATTAGAATAAATGAAAGACGAAAATATAAAGAAAGTATTGTTGCTCGGTTCGGGTGCCTTGAAGATTGGCGAAGCGGGCGAGTTCGACTATTCTGGCTCACAGGCTCTGAAGGCTCTGCGTGAGGAGGGTGTGAAGACTGTGCTCATCAACCCTAACATCGCAACTGTGCAGACATCTGAGGGTGTTGCCGATCAGATTTATTTCCTTCCCGTTCAGCCTTACTTTGTAGAGGAGGTTATCAAGAAGGAGCGTCCTGATGGCATCCTTCTCTCGTTTGGTGGACAGACTGCTCTAAACTGTGGTGTTGAGCTTTACCGCCAAGGTATTCTCGAGAAGTACAACGTAAAGGTGCTTGGTACTCCTGTTCAGGCTATCATGGACACTGAGGATCGTGAGCTCTTCGTTCAGAAGCTCGATGAAATTAATGTCAAGACTATCAAGAGCGAGGCTTGCGAGACAATGGAGCAGACACGTAAGGCTGCTGCTGAGCTTGGCTATCCGGTTATTATCCGTGCCGCTTACGCTCTTGGTGGACTCGGTTCTGGTTTCGCTGACAATGAGGAGGAACTCGACAAACTTGCCGAGAAGGCATTCTCATTCTCACCGCAGGTATTGGTAGAGAAGAGTTTGAAGGGATGGAAGGAGATAGAGTATGAGGTAGTGCGCGACCGCTACGACAACTGTATCACCGTATGTAACATGGAGAACTTCGACCCTCTGGGCATCCATACAGGTGAGTCGATCGTTATCGCTCCGTCACAGACTCTAACCAACTCAGAGTATCACAAGCTCCGCGCCCTTGCCATCAAGATTATCCGTCACATCGGTATCGTAGGTGAGTGTAACGTACAGTATGCTTTCGACCCACAGTCGGAGGATTATCGCGTTATCGAGGTGAACGCTCGTCTGAGCCGTTCGTCAGCTCTTGCTTCTAAGGCTACTGGTTATCCTCTCGCCTTCGTTGCTGCTAAGCTCGGTATGGGCTATGGCTTGTTCGAGTTGAAGAACTCAGTTACAAAGACTACATCCGCATTCTTTGAGCCTGCACTCGACTATGTAGTCTGCAAGATTCCACGTTGGGACCTCTCTAAGTTCCGTGGTGTAGACAAGGAGCTTGGTTCGTCAATGAAGTCAGTAGGTGAGGTTATGGCTATTGGTCGCAACTTTGAGGAGGCTATCCAGAAGGGTCTGCGTATGATTGGTCAGGGCATGCACGGCTTCGTTGAGAACAAGGAGCTTGAGATTGAAGATATCGACGCAGCTCTGCGCGAGCCGACCGACAAGCGTGTGTTTGTCATCTCTAAGGCTATGCACAAGGGCTATACTGTAGACCAGATACACGATCTTACCAAGATTGACAAGTGGTTCCTTGAGAAGTTGCAGCATATCATCGACATCGATGAGGCTATGAAGAAGTGCAATATCAACACACTCGACAAGGAACTTCTCCGCACTGCTAAGGTATACGGTTTCACCGACTTCCAGATTGCACGTGCCGTAGGACTTGAGGACGAGCTTAAGTCAATGCGTAAGGCATCGCTCGTAGTTCGTTCACGTCGTAAGAACTATGGCATTCTTCCAGTTGTTAAGCAGATTGACACCCTCGCTGCCGAGTATCCAGCACAGACCAACTATCTGTACGTTACATACGCTGGTGTGAAGAGCGACATCACATTCGAGAACGACAAGCGTTCTATCATCGTTCTTGGTTCGGGCGCTTACCGTATCGGTTCGTCTGTAGAGTTCGACTGGTGTGGTGTTCAGGCTCTTAACACAATCCGCAAGGAGGGCTATCGTTCGATTATGATTAACTATAACCCTGAGACTGTGTCTACCGACTACGATATGTGCGACCGTCTCTACTTCGACGAGCTTACATTCGAGCGTGTTATGGACATCATCGACCTTGAGACACCTCACGGTGTAATCGTGTCTACTGGTGGTCAGATTCCTAACAACCTTGCTATGCTCCTCGACGAGCAGCATGTGCCAATCCTCGGTACAAAGGCTCAGGACATCGACAACGCTGAGGACCGCGCAAAGTTCTCGCAGATGCTTACAAACAATGGTATCAACCAGCCAGAGTGGAGCGCACTTACAAGCATGGAGGATATCGACCGCTTTATTGAGCGTGTAGGATTCCCGGTACTCGTACGTCCGTCGTACGTACTCTCAGGTGCTGCCATGAACGTTTGCTCTAACGAGGACGAGCTTAAGCGATTCCTGCAGTTGGCTGCCAATGTTAGCGAGGACCACCCAGTAGTTGTGAGCAAGTTCATCGAGCATGCCAAGGAGATTGAGATGGATGCCGTTGCCAAGAATGGTGAGGTTATCGCATACGCTATCTCTGAGCATATCGAGTTTGCCGGTGTACACTCAGGTGATGCTACAATCCAGTTCCCACCGCAGAAGCTCTATGTTGAGACCGTACGCCGTTGTAAGCGTGTAGGTCGTCAGATTGCCAAGGAGCTTCACATCAACGGACCATTCAACATCCAGTTCATGGCCCGCGACAACGATATCCTCGTTATCGAGTGTAACCTGCGTGCTTCGCGTTCGTTCCCATTCGTAAGCAAGGTTCTGAAGATCAACCTTATCGAGCTTGCTACTCGTGTAATGCTTGGTCTGCCGGTAGAGAAGCCGAGCAAGAACCTCTTCGACCTCGACTACGTAGGTATCAAGGCATCACAGTTCTCATTCAACCGTTTGCAGAAGGCCGACCCAGTGCTTGGTGTTGACATGAGCTCTACCGGTGAGGTAGGTTGCTTGGGCGACGACACCAACACAGCATTGCTTAAGAGTATGCTCTCTGTAGGTCACCGCATTCCGAAGAAGAACATCCTTCTTTCTACAGGTGGTGCAAAGCAGAAGGTTGCAATGCTCGACGCAGCCAAGATGCTTCTTGAGAATGGTTACAAACTGTATGCTACAGGTGGTACAAGCAAGTTCCTTACAGAGAATGGCATTGAGAACACTCATGTGCTTTGGCCATCAGAGGAGGGTGAAGAGCCTAAGGCTCTCGACTTGTTGCACAACCATACTATCGACATGGTTGTCAACATTCCGAAGAACCTCACAAGCTCAGAGCTTACCAACGGCTACAAGATTCGTCGTGCCGCTATCGACCTCAACGTGCCTCTTATCACCAATGCTCGTCTTGCAAGTGCGTTTATCTATGCATTCTGCACAACGAAGATTGAGGATATTGACATCAAGGCTTGGGGCGAATACTAATAAATATATAAGGGTATGGCTTGCTTGCCATACCCTTTTTTATTTAAATGAATAGCTTATGAAAGACAAGGACATGAAGTGGCGTACGCTTTCTAGTCATTACCTTTTTAAGAAACCGTGGATGACAGCGCGTGTCGACAAGGTTGAGCTGCCTACAGGTGTGATATTAGACGAGTATTATGTATTGGAATATCCCGACTGGGTTAATACAATTGCCATAACAAAGGATGGCAAGTTTGTATTTGTACGCCAGTATCGCTATGCCATAGGCAAGACTGTTAATGAACTGTGTGCTGGCGTATGCGAGAAAGGTGAAGACCCTATGGATAGTGCCAAGCGAGAATTGCTTGAAGAGACAGGATTTGGTGGTGGCGAATGGCAACACTGGATGGATATATCAGCCAATCCAGGTACTCATACCAACATAACTCATTGTTACATCGCACGTGGAGTAGAGCGTATTTCTACTCAGCATCTTGACGAGGGCGAATGTCTTGAAGTAAGAATTTTTACCCGAGACGAGGTTTACCAAATGTTGACAAACAACGAGATATGGCAAAGTCTTATGGCTGCCCCGCTTTGGAAACTGTTTGCCGAAGATAAATAGAGAACTATTTGCCGATAGAGAAGAAGATATTCAATCATTTTCTCTATCGGCATATTTTATATCTGCAATTTACTTTTATTAAAAGTAACTTACGCCCAATCGAAGTTTTCCTTTCCTGCACCAATCTCGAAGTGCAGTCTGGCTATGCCTATATCCATTTTTGTATATCCCACCATAGAGAAACCTCGCTTTGCTATAACCTTAGGCTTAACTCCTGAGCCTTGCTCGTTAGGCAACAGAGTGAAAGAAAACTTCTGTTGATTGATGGCAGTTGGAGCTAAGAGAGCTGCTTCAACACCATTGCGAAACCATTCAGGCGAGTCGTTGCAGACATTGCTTACCTGCTCTATTGTCTTGCTCTTACGCTTAAAGCCTTGCGTTGCTCCATATCCCAAGGCTATCATACACGTCAGTTTTTCGTCATCACCAACAATGTAAGCCTCGTCCACTCTGCGATAGCTCAGTCCTGCCCAGCAAGTATTCAGTCCAAGCGTTTGTGCCAGCAGTACAAGCTGTTCTCCGTAATAGCCCACACGCTCGTCCAGATCGTCGGCCTTCTTGCCAACCATAACCAGATAATTCTCCACACCCGAAAACTTGCCGTACGAGAAGAGTCCCGTGAAAGCCCTTGTCTCGTTAGTCACAAGCTGAATGTGCAGTCCGCCCTCAGCGTTACACTCCTCAATCTTCTTCCGTAACGTCTCAACGATTTCTGCCGACAGCGGCTTGTGTATGTACCTGCGCACGCTATGTCTTAGCATTATTGCTTCCTGTAATGTCATCGTCATATATACTTTAATGTTTATCAGATGTCAAAGATACACATTTTTTTCTTTATGAAAGATATCAGATGAATATTTGTACGAATCATTAAAATAAAGTATATTTGTAAATCAAAACAACTGATTATGAAATATCCTATAGGCATGACACTAAATCGCACTTGGCTTGCCTTTGCCAACAGAAAAAGGTGTAGACATGCTGACGCAATCCACAGTCTTGGATTTATCAGCTGGAGAATGGGAAGAGCACGTTTTTCTATCGGAGACATTGTGTATCTTTTTATGTCTGATGAGCGTTGTGTACGCTTCAAAATGGTGGTGACCGCAGAGAATTGCAAACGTGAAGATCAAGCATTTTGGGTAGAAACACCACCTAAAGAAAACAATACCTATAAACTTGAATTACTTGAAGAATATGAAGGCACAAAGCTTTCTGAAAAAGAGCTGTGTATGCATGGCTTGAAAGGAGGCAGATCTCTTGAGGTTCCTAATTGCAACAATACAGAACTTATTAGCTATATTAAATCAATATTCTAAGATACTAATGATGGTATACTAAGTAATATACAGTAAGAGAATTTATCGCTTCCAAAGCGACTCAATAGTTTATTCAAAATTGGTCATTAGAAAAATCTTCTTGTCATTTTTCTAATGACCGATATATAGCCATCGACCAAGTGTTTTATTTCTTCAATATTGTTTATAAGCCCGTATGGGCGTCCTGTCGCAATGTATATGCCGGCCCCCTTTTCTTTCGCAAGCGTCAATCCATATATGGCAGACTCTGGAATCTTGTGGTTTGTGAAACTCACGAGCGTACCGTCAATGTCAAAAAATAGAAATCTTTTTATTCTTTATGCCTTTCATTAAATGAAGCGTAGGTGTGTCAAAATAGAACTTCCTATAACTCCCATTTTGACACACCCTCATTCCACTATCCAAATCAAATGTTATTTACTCAAGGAAATAATCTCTCCGTCTTCAGGAATGAGCAATTTATCATTTCCTATTTTCATTTTCTTCGCCTCTTTCCGTAAAACAGCTCTGGTGGTAAGGCAATGATCCACAGCATCCATGTGTACGGCAATGATTTTCGCGTTGCCGCTTTCTTGTACCAATGCCATGACCTGTCGTTCGTCCATGATGATGGGCGTAGCGTCGTAACCGCCGGGCATTACGGCTCCGCCGGAATTAACCACGATATAGTCAGGATTATATCTTCCGATATTGTCGGCAATACCTTGTGTCCAAACTCCATCACCGATTATATAAACGGTAGGATGTCCGGAGGCCTTCAGGACAAACCCCGAAGCGTCTCCCATGTTTTTCAGCATGCGGCCAGTGCCGTGTTGCGCATCCGTGCGAATGATCGTGATACCGTCATATACCACACTGTCGGCAATGGTTTCGGCATTCCAGAAGTTGCAGTTAAGAAAGTATTGTTCATCGGCTTGTTGTCCGAACAATTTCAGCGACTTATCCAATACAGCCGCTGCCGTTGGGTCGAAATGGTCAACGTGAGCGTGGGTAACCAATATGAGGTCAAGCCCCTTGGTGATTTCGTCTACTTTCATTGGCAATTCCACCATCGGTGTTTTTACTTTGCCTCTCACGCTTCCTAATGCGCCCTTAGGTGAAAGCATCGGGTCGAGCAGAATATGATGCCCGGCATAGTCAATAAGCAGGGTTGCATTTCTAACTAACTGAATTTGGGATTCTGCAGCATTTCCGCGCGCATAGACGCACAGAAACAGACTGATAAACAGAAGAGTTGTTGTAATTCGTTTCATTGTCTCAAATTTTAAGTTTTAATTTCGCTGCAAAATTAATACATTTGAGACAGAAAGGCACTACCATAGATTTACGGAATACTACCATTTTGATAACCGCTTACGAATTCACATACAGTTTGTCCTGTCTGCGACTTGAAGAAACGCATCATGTGGTTCGGCTCCGAGAAATGAAGCGAGAAAGCCACTTCCTTAACCGACAAACCGGAAAACAACAAACGGCTTTTGATTTCTTCCACCATACGACTCCTGATCATATCCGACACCGTTGTTCCGAATTGTTCCTTGACGTTTTTATTCAGACAAATCCTGCTCACTCCCGTCATTTCGGCGTAATCGTTAACGGTAAGATTATCGGCAATATGCTTTTCCAAAAGCTGTTTGAACTTATAGGCATAATTGTTTTTAGGTGCACCGAAAGGTAGAGCGTATTCCTTGGCGTATGCCCGGTTGAGTTTTATCAGCAGGCTGTACAGGGAGGACAGCAGCATGTGATAGCTGTCTGCCACTGGATGTACCTGTTCATAAGCCATTTCGTCAATATAATCTGCGTACCGACACATTTCGTCGGCAGCTATCTCCAACAACGGCGGACAGGCAGTTTGATAACAATACAACAGGCGGTAAACGAAATATTTGTCGGAAATCAGGTTATTGATAAACTCCTCTTGAAAAATGACAAACTTGAAATCAAGGGCATCTTCATCCACCTCCCATTTTTGCCGTTGAAAAGGAGATATGAAAAGAATTGTATTGTCATGTATAGGTATTGTCCTGTCACCAAGAAGAATCCTCCCGTTACCTTTCCGGAAAAAGAATGTCTCAAAAAAGTCGGACTTAAAAGGAGCGACATCGGAAATGTTGCCTTTCAAATCTTTTTTGGGACCGACTTTCATCAGAAAATCAACTCCGCATTCTGTTTTGCTAAATTCAATCAATTTCATAATCAAATACCTTTGGATTCCACAAAGTTACCAAAACTATATTGAACACTACTTCCATAGACTAAATTTATTTGATTGTTTAACGAACATCTGAAATTTGATATACCAGAATATCCAATCCACGCTGCTAATTTTACACAGTCCATAAACATGTGAATGAGATATTGACGATGACAATTTAATGGTACCAGAGGTCTTGGATTACAATCGCTTAAAAATACTAAATGGCAAATTTTTGTAGATGAAAGCAAGGATATGCCATTGTTTTGTGACATAGACTTTGGACTTCTTTTTGTGAATGGCTGAAATGATTTGATTAGATACTTTTTCAACTGGCATAACCCAAAACAGACCTTCTCCCTTTGCCATGGCTGTGTCAACAAGACCTGGCCTGATGTCTGTTACGGTTATACGACCACCGTTCTTGAAAGCCTTTTTCCGAATTGCTTCCATATAATTTATTTGGTAAGCTTTAGTTGCACTATAGGCAGGTGCTGCTGGTTCGCCTCGCAATCCGCCAACAGAACTTATAGCTACAAGATGACCAAAACCTTGTTGCTCAAAAATGCAATACAATTTATCAATAACATAAGTCCAACCTACAACATTAGTATCTATTGCAGGACGCTCAATTGCATAGTCAAGTGTGGTATTAATGTCACCAACGCCTGCACACATGATGACAAGATCAAAGTGTGTTAACTCTTTGTGAAGTGTATTAATCGCCTGTTCAATCTCTTCTAAGTTTGCAACATCTGCTTTTGCAATAATAGTTTTAGACGGGTGTTGTCGACTTAATTTATTAAGTAAGTTTGCTCGACGTCCTACGATACCGATACGATTATCTACATTGGCATATATCGGAATATCTTGAGGGGATTCTATGTGAAATTACAAATAAATGGCTGAACTTACAACTTAATCTTCAAATTTTATTAGTTTTGCGTAGCGAAATAATAACTCTTGTGTTATTATTAATGTAAAAACAAATAGAAAGAAATGACGTGGAAATACAAGAGTTTGTGAATGGTGCAGAGAGTCTGCGCGATGGTTTGCTCAAGCAGGCTATGCACTATCTTGGTAATGGCTCTGACGCTGAGGATGCTGTTCAGGAAACTCTCTTGAAACTGTGGACTGTACGTGAGCGTATAGCGGATGCTACAAAGATGCAGCACATGGCTTCGGTTGTGTGTAGGAATGTATCGCTTAACATGCTTCGTGACGCAAGATGTAATGTGCATATAGATAAGGTTGGATATATGGCTAATGCTGACAATCCGCATAACCAACTGGAAATTAAAGAGAGTGACCGTATGCTGAAACAGAGTATCAGAGCACTTAGCGATAGGCATCGTGCCATTATCAGAATGCGCAACGTCGAGAATATGCCGTATGCAGATATTGCACGTATAATTGGTACTACGGAAAGCTCGGTGCGTGGAATGATAAGCAAGGCACGAATGGAACTTATTAAGAATCTTAAAAAGGCAAAACAATGAAATACTCAAGAGAATATATAGAACGACTGTTGGGCAAGTTTGTTGATGGTCTGACTACTGAACTTGAGGAACAGCAGCTTGCAGAATACTTCGATACAGCTGATGATATTCCTACGGAATGGCAAGTATATAAGGAGATGTTTCGTAGCTTCAAGACTGATAATTACACCTTCAGCAATGCGGAACTTGATGCAATGCTCACATCTGATGTGGCTGTTGAACCCTCTGCAGCGCATATACTGCCAAAACATACATCACATGTATGGCGTTGGGTGGCTGTTGCGGCATGTGCAGCAGTAGTAGTGGCATTTGTTGCTATCCGACCATGGACAGCTTTTACAGACAATACTTCTGCTGTGGACAAAATTGTTGCTGTAGAAAAGCCTAAAAAGGCAGACGGGGTAAAATATGATGTGGGCATAGTCAAGACACAAGATACTGACGCAATAGAAAAATCTACAGAGGAAAAGGTTGATAATAACACTCAAAGTAAGACTCAATCCAAGCGATTGACCAAAAAGCGATTGCCTACAGTCGAACCAAGTGTAGTCAATAGGGTTGATAATATCATCGCTACGGTAACATTACCAAACGAACAGGTGGAAAGCTATGAGATAAGAAAAGTGGGTGAGGCAAACATTGTGACCAAATGTTATGATGATGGAACGTCTGCCTCCTTCATTGTCTCATGTTCTGACGATGAGTTGAGCAGTCAGTTTATTGCACTCAATTAAAACCTTTAGCTCTCGATAGAAATAATAAACAACTTAAAATATTATACTTATGAAAAAGTTTTTTGTCCTTACATTTATTGCGCTCTTTGTGGCAGCAGCATCGTATGCGCAAGAAAACGTCTTTATCATTAATGGCGAGAAGATAGAGAATTTCGACGGTTCGCAACTCACGGGAAAGAAAATCTTGTTGTTTAATGTGATAAAAGACGACAAAGGGGATGTTTACAGTATACATACTGATGAAATATTGCCTGATAGTCTGAGAAACCAACCGTATAAAGTTTCTACCGAATTTCATTACATCACAAAGGATACTTTGGCAAATGGAAACAATCTCAATAAGTCGGAGAAGGCAGGTAAGAGAGAGGTGGAAGTGACAAAGTTTGACGTGCTTAATTCCAAGCCATTGATTATTCTGGATGGTAAGGAATACACTGGGTCTATCAACGATATCAAGTCTGGCGACATAAATTCAATAAATGTGTACAAGCCAGGGTCGGACGTAGCCAACGCCTATGGAGAGAAAGGGAAGAATGGTGTGCTGAAAATCTTCACCAAGGCAAGCAAGGAGAACATATTGTATGTAGTAGATGGCAAGTCAGCAACGTCTCAGGAAGTGAAAGACATTGCACCATCGAAAATATCAAACATCGTTATATTGAAGCGTGGTTCAAAGGCAGCTATGGAGCATGGGGAAATTGGCAAGACGCATGATATCTGTATTATCAAGACAAAGTGATGCTTGCTATAATGAATGGTAGGATATAAAACACAATCAACGTATGAAAAAGATTTTGTTACTGCTGGGTTTGTTGTTGTGTGTCGCATCTCAGATGATAGCACAGGACAAGATAGTGCCAATGTATAGAATTGGAGGCCATTATTTCTCTAAGGAATTGCCGATGGATGAGGCTTTTAAGATTAGCAGTTCGATAATGGCTCTTGCTGATAAGGACGGAAATAGGGTTGTAAATCTCTTTGTAGGCGACGACTTCAAGGTGCCGCAGTCGATAAAGAAGTATGAAATTCCTTTTGAGAAGGTGCTTAATGGTGAACAACTGGAGGAAGGTGTGCAGAACTTTGACAAGATGAGAAAGCTTATCAATTCAACTGATGTAGAGAAGTTTATTGTTGGCAAGGCTCTGCCGGATGATTTCTCTGAGAAAGATATTGATGGCAAGACATGGACTAAGGATGCACTTAAAGGTCATGTTACGGTTGTAAATGTGTGGTATTCTGGTTGCGGACCGTGCCGTAGGGAGATGCCAATCCTATCGACGTGGAAAGACAAATATCCTGATGTGCAGTTCGTTTCAGCCAATTTCGAGAATGTTGATAAGGTAAAGCAAATCACGGAGAAGGAAAGTTTCAATTGGACACACATTGCCAATGACACGTATTTCACCAAAAGAGTGGGCAATGAGGGCTATCCATTGACCATTGTTGTAGATAAGGATGGCATTTTAAGATATTGTAAGCATGGCGCTAATGATAATGTCAGCAGTGAGATATTGCAATTGATAGATGCTTTAGTTGGTCATAGTTGAGGCTTAAGTAGAAAGAAAAACGGGAACAGCGAATGATAGGAGTTCGCTGTTCCCGTTTGTTATTAATAAATGTAGCTTTTACTTCTTTGTCAGCACGTACAGCTTAGCCATTTCGCCTTCAGCCTCATTGCCAAGCGAGTCGGTCATAACGATGCTCTTGCTGTCCTTAACTTTATAGAATGTATGCTCGCCGCTTGATGGACGTACAAGCATCAAGACATTGCCGTTGAGCACTTGCAGTACACCGCTTGCTTCGTCGTGTCCGTCCTTACGGTCTATATAGTCCTGCTTTATTTCATAAGTGCTGTCAGCATTGATAGTGAGTACTGTCTTTATTCCCGGGCAGTCGGCAGCAGGCAATGTGCCTTCGTAAGTGCCGGCAACAGTAGTCAGGTCAACATTCTCGCCAGTAGCTGTTGTATCAGTTACGCTTGTTGAATCGTTGTTTGCGTCATTCTGTGCTGTCTTCTTACCATTGCAAGAAACCATAACTGCTGCAGCCATTACTGCAACATAAATAAAAATTCTTTTCATACTTATTAGTGTTTTGTTTTTATTATCCTTTATTCTTCTTAACTTATAGCTTATTTCTTGTTTTCTACAGCAGCCGGAGTCCAGTTATTGAAGAATCTTAGCACCTTCTTTTCGCTGTAGCTCTTTTCCTCCTCAAGAAAACTTGAGTCTTGTGTATGCAGCACCTTGCCGTTGGCATCAAGCACAACGAATACGGGGAAACCGAATCGGGCTGGATTGTCAAGACGTTGCATAAGCTTGGCAGCCTTCTTTACTGCTTCTTCGCCACCAGCCTTGCGTGGATTATAGTTTACGTGTATGTAAACAAAGTTGTCATTAATAACTTTGTTTACTGCTTGGTTCTTTTCGGCAAAGTCGGCAAAGCGCAGACACCATGGACACCAGTTGCCACCTACTTGGCATACTACATATTTGCCTTCGGCCTTAGCATTGACAAGAGCCTTGTCAATCTGTTCCATTGGGTCGATGTTCTCATTATATACCTTCTTCAATGCGGTCTGAGCCGTGATAGTCATCACGGTCGTTACCATGAGAATCGCTGTTATTAATAATCTCTTCATTTGTTTTCTATTTATATTTCTTCTACAATCTCCTCCATTGCCTTGCGCTTTTTCTCTGCGTGTGGGCAATCCTCGGCTATGTGTCCAATGGGGATTATGGCAACAGTTTCAAAGTCGTCGCTATGGAATTGTTTACTCATAACATTAGTGTCGTAGTTGCATACCCAGCAAGTACCCAGTCCACGTTCGGTAGCAGCAAGGCACAGGTGTTCTACAGCTATAGCAACGTCTATATCGCCATGAGGTTTGTCGTCGTAACGGCGTGTCCAACATTCCTTATTATTCTTCATGCACACGATATATAGTGGGGCTGTGCGAAACCATTCACGGTCGTATGCAAGCCACAGCTTCTTTCTTGCTTCCTCGCTGCGTACAATTACAAACTTCCATGGCTGGCGGTTTACAGCTGATGGTGCAAGACGTACACATTCGAGTATATAGTCTAAGTCGGCTTGGCTTACAGGCTCGGTTGTATATTTGCGTGCCGAGAATCGCTGTTGTGATAGTTCTAGAATATTCATTTTTATATATTGTTACGAAATAATATAGTTGAGCATTATCTTCAAACTCTTGTCATTTCTTTTTCTGTCTTCTACGCTCAATGCTGATATATCCCCAGTCCGAGAATGGGTTGATGAATCTTGGCATAGGCTTTTTTGTTTTTTGCAAATTTAGATAAAAGAATTCGGTTAAGCAAATAATTGTAGAGTTTTAATTGTTGCTATATTTAAGCCAGTTGCCCACTACCTCCGCATAGGCTCCTATACATCCGTAGCCTCCGTGTACGTTTGTGTATGTGGAATAGGCAAAGGCCAGTCCGTATTTGCCAAGGTCGTTGTTGCTTATATCGTTTAGCGAACGCAGCATAGAGTTGTATTCGGTTGACAGGGCAAATAGGTGCGGACGATATATAATGCTCTCGCTAAGCCAAGTCTCCACGTATAGGTGCATTGAGGCTTTGCCGTTGTTGAAGGATGTATTGTCAAAATTGTATATGTTGCGGTAGAAGTAGCTGTCCCAGTCGCTTAGGTCTATGTCGATATTAGACGAGTTGCCCAGCAATGGTTCGGCAGCAACTAATAGTGGCATATAGTTGTTTATGTCGTATGGATTTTCTTTATATTTGCCTTCAATGCGAACTGCATAATATGGTGTCGACATATTGTCTATCATATTCAGACGAACCACAGGATAGTTGCTGCCTTTGAACGACGACGTTTCAAGCCATACGTTTTCTATTGTTGGCTTTTGTGGTATCACGGTACTGCCGTAAGCTTCCTGGAAATCAGTAGCTTTCACCTTTATGTCTATCCGGTCGCCATAGCTGTGAGTGCCTATTGCGGCAAATCGCATAATGGGTATACTGTTGTCTATAATGCTGTCGCCAAGCGATATTATTCGGTCTGCAATGCCGTTGGTAGTGCAGCTTAGGCTCTGTATATTTATTGTAGGCATCTTTCCACTAATGGGGTAGGTGGCCGATATGGTTATGTCAATGGTGTCGCCTTTGGTAGGAAAGGCGTATACAACCAGCTTGCTGGGGTTGTGGGTCAGCTGGTCAAGACTCACGTTGTCGCTACAGGCAGTAGCGACAAACGTAATGAGCGTAAGTATGATATTTATTGCTTTTGTCATATACTATTTTTATCTGTGCCGTTATACTTCAGTATCCACAGTTTTTAGAATTTCAGCGTATAGCTTACAGATGGAATAATCGGTATGTAGCCATGGCTCTTAATATGGAACTTATTGTTATCGTCGAGTCTCACCTTTACATACATGGTGTTAAGGTGACAATAGGCATTGTACAGACTTACGTTCCATATTCCCTCCTTTCCGTGGCGTGTGGTATGGCGGAAGTTTGCTCCTATGTCCATACGGTGATAAGCAGGTAGGCTGAAGTTGTTAGGACGGTCAAATATATAGTCGTAGCTATACTTGTTGTCGCCTGGAATATTTGGCTGAATAGTGTATCCCACAGGCATTGTAACACGGTTGCCGCTGTGGAAAGTCCATGCGGCGTATAACGATATGCGCTGTGAGAAGTCGTGGCTTAGCGAGATGTTTATCTTGTGACGGTTGTCAAACTGGTCGTCAAACCACGTTGGATGTATATCCTTAAACAGTCTCTTGCTCCACGACAGGGTATAAGCCATCGACATTGTAGTGCTGCCAGTGGTATAAGTAGCGTCTACTTCCATGCCGTAACTCTTGCCTTTTCCATCTGCCACATCGCGGTTCCACGTAGCTGCCGACGGTTGAAATCCCATCCAATGACGGTATTGCAGCAGATGTGACGAAAGCTTGTAGTAGGCTTCAAGCGATAGCGTGAGGTGTGTAGATGGCTGTGTGTATATGCCGGCAGCTATCTGGTGCGACATAGTTGGCTTTATCTCATTGGTTGTGGGCACCCAAAAGTCGGTTGGCAATTCCAGAAAACTACTTGCCATACGGTGTATGCTCTGCGACATGTGTGTGTATGACATCTTGAAGGATGTGCTGTTTGCAAGTTGCCATTTAAATGCAAAACGCGGGTCGAGCATCAGGTATGTGCGTCCGTTCACCATAGTGGCGGTAAAACTTGTGCCTATGTTGGCAGACAGATACTTGTTTATCCTCATCTCGTCTTCGGCATACGCTACAGCCTCATGCGACACTATGTTTACACGCGAGCGTATATCGGTAGTGTCACATCCCTCTTGCGGGTCGCCGTAATAGAATGCTTGCCGCTTGGTTTGTGGACGAAACTGGTGGCGTGTAAATGCTATGCCGAAGTGGATGTGCTGCCTGTCTGTAGGTTGCCAACTGAAGTTGGCGTGTGCCGCAACGTCTATCATCTTTGTGCTGTTTAGACGTGTGTCGAGATAGTTGCGAAGATGTCCGCCCTTATCTACTATTTCATAGTCCTCCTCACTATACTTCTGTCGTGAGTGGCTGTATGTTGCGGTTAGCATTGAGGCCATAGACATAGTGGGCGACAACATAAAGTCGCCGCCTATCGTACCGCTCAAGTTGCCCCAAGTCATACGGTTCTCTGTATCGTTTACGTTGTCTCCCCACATACTCTTGTCGTCTACCCGATAGCTATCGTAGCCCGAATACACACTTGTCCAAATTGTGGCCTTGTTGTTTATATGATGTGTAAGCTTGGCATTGAAGTCGTGAAACATATAGCCCAAGGTGTACTTCTCGTCGCTGCCTTTATTGGCTATTGCGCATACAGGGCGTAGCAGCAGGTCTATCCAGCTGCGTCTAAGCGATACATTGAACGATGTGCGGTTCTTTCTTATCGGGCCTTCCACCTGTATGCGTCCGTCTAACAAGCCAAGCGAAGCCGTTCCGTGCACTTGTTCCATATTACCGTCGCGTGTGCGCACATCGGTAATAGACGATACGCGACCTGAGTAGCGTGCCGGAAAACCACTCTTATAGAAATCCACATTCTTTATAATGTCCGAGTTGAAAGCCGAGAACAGTCCCAGCGAATGATTGGTTTGGTAGAGTGGGGTACCGTCAAGCAGAAACAGATTCTCGTCGCTTCCTCCACCGTGTACATACATGCCCGACACAAAGTCAACACCAGATGTTACACCCGATATACGCTGTATTGTTTTCACGAGGTCGGGCGATGACAGTAAGGCAAATCCGTTGTTTATGTCTTTGGATGTAAATGTGCGCTTGCCTGTTTGTGTGGTAAGTACGGGCGAGTTCATATCCTCAGTCACCACCACTTCTTTTAGTTCTACGGCTTGCTTAAGCCTGAAGTTGTGCGATATGTCCGAATGCATATTCACCACAATTGTGTCGGCATCGCATCCTATGCTTGATACACGCACCACGTGATGTCCTTCGGCAAGGTGCATAATATATCTGCCACGACCATCCGATAGTGTGCCGTCCTTGGATGTAATGTCGAAAACGGTAGCGTTGACAATAGGTTCGCCATGAGTGTCGGTTATGCGTCCGTTTATTGTGAATGTGGTTTTTCTCTCTTTTATTTCTGTTGTTTGCTGTAGAGATGCTGTTGTCTGTCGCAGCATAACGTTGCGGTTGTGCATCTTGTATTCTATACCGATATGTCCGAAAAGTGCATTGAGAGCCTTGTCTATTGGCAAGTGGCTTAGGTCTGTACCAGTATACGGCATGTCAAGACGCAATGCCGAATCGTATACAAAGTGAATGCCATGCTGCTTTTGCAAGCGTTGCATCTCTGTAAGGACGGTGCGTTTGGCGGTGGAAATCTCTCTATATGTAGGCGCGGCTTTAGATGAGGGAGAGACAACAAACAGAGTAGTTAGAATGAGAAACAGATAGCTGTATGTTTTCATTTTTGCTCAATCTTTATGCCCAACGTTGTTTCGAGCACCTCTATTGCATCCTCCACCTTCGATGCTTCTATTTCTCCAGTAACACTCTTTGTGGTGTCGCTTGCATAGAGATTGGTGTTATAGTGTCGCGACAATTCGCCAAGCACCTGGTTTATAGGTGTGTGGTCAAATCTGAAAACGTCTGTAGTGTCGCATTCCTCATAATCCTCTATCACATAAGCAGTATCTACAGGTATTGGCTTTGATATAGGCTTTTGTGGCAACATATAGTTGTGATAGCCTATTATTCCGGCAGCTACGGCAATGCCTACCGCCAATATTATAGATGCGGCAACGGCTATCTTGCGTCGGTTGCTTGTGTCTACTCCTCTCATCGCCTTGAAGCGTTGCCATGCACGCTTTGTGTCGAGACAATTGGGCTTATAGTGTTTTACAACAAAACGCAGTTCATCGTCATTTATATTGTTCATAATTCTTACCTTATTATATATATGTGTTTCGTGCTCCTTAATGTTACAATTGTAACAACAGTAGGTATATCGCCTTGGCCCGTCCACGCAATGTGGCGTAAGCCTTGTGCATGTGTGCCTCAACCGTCTTTATGCTTATGCCGAGTGTTGATGCAATGTCGCTGTTGCGTTTGCCGTCGCGCTTGCTCATAAGGAATACGCGGCGACACATAGTGGGCAGACTGTCTATTTCTGCCCACAGGCGTGCTTCGCGTTCGCTTTGTTCTTGCAGGTCGGTATCGTCTGCGGGCAGGTTGGCAAGCGATACGTCTGTGTATGTAGCATTGTGGTAGGGGTTGCGTTGCACATAATCGAGAGAGGAGTTGCGCACCATACTGTATAGATAGCTTTTAGGTGCGGCAAACTCTTCGCCGCCGTCTGTCTTCTCTGCAAAACGCACAAAGCAGTCCATTACCACGTCCTCGGCTGTGTCGATATCGCCTATAAAGTGGACGGCATATAAGCATAGGGCGCGATAGTATTTGCGGAATAGTTGTTCAATACTCATATATGTTTGTTAGAATGTAACGCCTACACCAAACGAGAGCGAGTGTCGGGTCGCGTTGCTTTCGTAGAATGTAGGCATATTGGTATCTGCGCTGATGTATCCATACCAAACATTACGGAAGTCCTTATAATCGTATGCCACCTGGAAGTTCAGCCCAAAGTTCTTTGCCAAGTTTATAGTGTATCCCACACCAAGCTTTCCTGTAAAACCTTTATAGAAGTCGCCAAACGATGGGGCTATAGCATAGCCCAAGTCGGTAAAGGCATAGGCTCCCGCAAGTTTCTTTAAAGGCTTGTATCTAAGTGTGGCATATATAGGCATGGTATTGTAGTCGTCGTTGGTATAGCGGTCAAGTCCGATGCCTCCGCCAACCGACCATTTCTCTGCCACATCATAGCGTGCTCCCAGGCGCAGCGAATGACCTCCCATGTCGTAGTCGCTACGTCCGTAGGTATGTCCAAACTTTTTTGTAGACAGACCTAAATTGTAATGATAGTCGAGATCTACATGAAACTTCGACTGTGCCATTGTAGGCACCATTGATGCGCCGCTCAATGCTATGCAGAGCGACATCTTGAGCAGGTTGTTACCGATTCTCTTCATTTTCTTGTTCTTGTATAATTTTGTATATGTTTTGCCGTCTGTTTCGTTGACGGTTCAACACTAAGACGCCAATCATGGACAAAACCCTTAGTCGTGATGTAATAAAAATTTGGCCATCGTATAAAAAGGCGTGATATCAAACCTATATAAATATGGCCGCAAAGATACAAAAGTAGTGGTGATTAAGAATAAAATCATTGAAAAAATAGAGAAATAACTTTTGTTCTGCCTTTATGTGCGAGAAAATAAGTAAGTTTGCACATTAATTTCAATATATCGGAATAATGACTTACACTATCGAAAAAGTTACAACTCTTATAGGTTCCCACCGATTTGGCACTGCTGATGCCAACATAGGGTTCCTGCTTACCGACAGCCGCTCTCTCTGCTTTGCCGAGGAGACATTGTTCTTCGCCTTGAAGTCGGGACGTGGTGACGGTCATAATTATATTTCCGACCTCTACCGCCGTGGTGTGCGCAACTTTGTGGTAGAGGATGTTCCTGCCGACTATGCAACCGCATATGCCGACGCCAATTTCCTAAAAGTAGAGAACTCGCTTGTTGCATTGCAGCGACTTGCCGAGCGACATCGCGACGAGTATAATATACCAGTAGTTGGCATAACAGGCTCGAATGGCAAGACTATTGTTAAGGAATGGCTGTACCAGCTTATGTCGCCAGAGATGAATGTAACACGTTCGCCTCGCAGCTATAATTCGCAGATAGGGGTGCCTCTATCGGTATGGCTACTTAACGAACAGAGCCAAGTGGGCGTGTTCGAGGCTGGTATAAGCGAGCCTGGAGAGATGCTTGCGTTGCGCGACATTATACAGCCTACCATTGCTGTGCTTACTTTCATAGGCGATGCTCATCAGAAGAACTTTGCATCGCTCGAGGAGAAATGCCGCGAAAAGATAATTCTGTTCCACGATGCCAAGACCATTGTCTACTGCAAGGACGACACTTTGGTAGACAATGTGGTAAAGAGCTTCGACTATAAGGGCGAGAATCTTTCGTGGTCGATGAAGGATCCTGAGGCTGCGCTGTATGTAAAACAGGTGGATAAGAACGGTCTAACATCTACTATACATTATATATATAAGGGTGAGGAGGGCGAGTATGATCTGCCTTTCATCGACGAGGCTTCTGTGCGCAACTCTGCCACAACGGCTGTAGTGGCGCTGTATCTTGGTCTGTCAAAGGAGCATCTTGCCGAACGCATGAAGAATCTTGAGCCTGTGGCTATGCGCCTTGAGGTAAAGGAGGGTCAGCATGGATGCACACTTATCAACGACTCGTACAACTCGGACATCAACTCGCTTGACATTGCGCTCGACTTTATGAGTCGCCGACCAGACCATAAGGGTCTTGGCCGAACGCTTATATTAAGCGATATCTATCAAACAGGCGAGCCTTTGGAGCAGCTTTATACCAGCGTTTCAAACCTCTCGCTAAAGCGTGGAGTGAATAAGATTATAGGCATAGGTCCGCAGATTATGGCTCATGCCGACATTATAAAGGTGCCAGAGAAGTTCTTCTTCCACGACGTAACGTCGTTTATACACAGCACGGTGTTCGAGAATCTTAGGGACGAGGTTATTCTGATTAAGGGCGCACGCCGTTTCGGTTTCGACAACATCACAGAGTTGTTGGTAAAGAAGGTGCATGAGACGATACTTGAGGTTAACCTATCCAACGTGGTTAAGAACCTAAACTTCTATCGCTCGTTTATGAAACCCGAGACCAGGCTGGTATGTATGATTAAGGCAGACGCTTATGGAGCCGGTGCGGTAGAGATAGCAAAGACGCTGCAAGACCATCGTGTGGACTATCTTGCTGTAGCTGTGGCAGACGAGGGCGTAACCTTAAGAAAGAATGGCATAACATCCAACATAATGATAATGAATCCAGAGATGTCGGCGTTCAAGACTATGTTCGACTATGACCTGGAACCTGAGGTGTACTCATTTCGTTTGCTCGACGCTCTGGTGCGTGAGGCTCAGAAGAATGGTATAAGCAACTTCCCCGTGCATATCAAGCTCGATACCGGTATGCACCGCCTTGGCTTCGACCCGTTGAAGGATATGCCAGAGCTTATTGACCGACTAAAACATCAGTCGGCAGTTATTCCACGCTCGGTGTTCTCGCATTTCGTAGGCAGCGACAGCGATTCGTTCGACGAGTTCTCTGCTCATCAGTTCGAACTCTTTGATAAGGGCAGCAAGCAACTGTGTGAGGCTTTCCCACACAAGATATTGCGACATATCGACAATTCGGCTGGCATTGAGCACTTCCCTGAACGACAGCTCGATATGTGCCGATTGGGATTGGGACTGTATGGATACGACTCTCGCGACAACTCTATGATAAATAACGTGACAACGCTGAAGACTACAATCCTGCAGATTCACGATATTCCGGCCAATGAGACCATAGGATACAGCCGCCGCGGAACTTTGACACGCGACTCGCGTATTGCTGCTATTCCTATAGGTTATGCCGATGGACTGAACAGACATCTCGGCAACCGCCACTGCTATTGCCTTGTCAACGGCAAGAAAGCCGAGTATGTGGGCAATATCTGCATGGATGTTGCGATGATTGACGTTACTGATATCGACTGCAAAGAGGGCGATCAGGTTGTTCTATTTGGCGAGGAATTGCCAGTTACAGTGCTGTCTGATGCTATCGACACAATACCGTATGAGGTGCTTACTGGCATAAGCAACCGCGTAAAGAGAGTCTATTATCAAGACTAAAATATAGCATTCATAAAAATCTTGAAAGTGAAATGCCCCGAATGGCAGGATGTTCCAACTCCTTACCATTCGGGGCATTATTATGCGGCATTAGTCTCTTTTAAAAGTATATTATATTACTTTGCCATTTAATATAATATACTTTGCCATTTAATATAATATACTTTGCCATTTAATATAATATACTTTGTCATTTAATATAATATACTTTGCCATTTAGTATATAGTTCCCACAGAACTCACTGAAAACACAGAAGCCTACGGGTTTATTTCTTATCTTCCTTTTTATTCTACCCAGAATATATATCCCAAGCTAACCACGCTTATGCTTATCCACAACATTACGCCTTGCAGCAAAGGTTTCAAGCCAACACTACGTAGTGTTTCGCGTGTTAGCGAAGCACCTATAAAGAACAGCGATAGTGTGATGAGGTGTTTGGCAAGCTTGTTAACGGCTCCACTGAACATGCTGCCTGCGCCTGCTGCTGTATCGCCTATAAGCGAAGCATTGCTCAAGATGTATGTATTGAATAATATAGCCACAATAAACCATACTATAAAGCGTGGCACACACTTATACCAAGGCTTTGAGCCGCCATCGGTTGATGCAGCCAACGACTTGCGAAAGAAGAAAGGTGTTACCAATGCCAAGACTACTATCCACAGGGCACGCGTAAGCTTGATGGTTGTTGCTACTTCAAGCGCACTTACACCTTGTGATGCAACAAGCTCTGGGTGCATCTGGTCGTAGGCTGCACCGGCACCTACTACAGATGAAGTGTCGTGTATAGCTATAGCTGCCCACATGCCAAACTGTTTCATTGTCATGCCTATGGCGTCGCCTATATAGGGGAATACGAATAGGGCTATGGCATTGAGCACAAATACCACGCCCAGTGCTACCGACATGCTTTCGGCCTTTGCCTTAATTATCGGACCTACTGCTGCAATGGCCGAACCGCCACATATAGCGGTGCCCGACGATAGCAGATAGCTTGTCTGCGAGTCGACACCAAGGAGCTTTCTGCCGAAAAACCAACCTAAAGCCAGTGTGCCAAACACACTTACTATGGTGAAAAGCATACCCTCCGAACCCGAAGCAAGGGCTTTGTCGACATTCATGCCGAAACCAAGACCTATGACAGAGTATTGCAGGAGTTTCTTCGACATTGTCTTGTTGAAGTCGGGAAAAGCCTTGCCAAAGACCAAGGCAAATACAAAACCAATGGCAAGGGCTATTGGCGACGAAACCCAATGGGCTATCCAAGCGGCGCTGCCCAAGTTCAAATTAAACACTTCAACGGCGAATCCCAATAACAACGAAACGCCCAATACTGCCACTACCAATATGTAGCAGAGCTCTTTCTTTCTCATTATTTTATTGTTTATGTTATTTGTCTTGATTTCAGCAAGTTGCATTTATATACAGCTTGTAGTAGTAAAACCAATTGCAAAGGTAAGAAAAAAGTATGAATCATGAGTAATGTCAAACGTTTGCACAGCTAAAACAATAGTTTTTATATACTTTTTGCTTACATCTTACGTGGAAGTTGTAAATTTGCAAGTGTAAAAAAAGAAAGTAGTATCGTATTAGTTAATAGAAGGTTTGGTTATAGATTTTGTTAATTACTGAATTAAGGTTTGTTTTATAAGAGAAATTTTGGTAGTTAGTTTTAATGAGGTAAAAAGACTTGCTTGATTGTTGTTAGTTACAACAAAGGAACACTTGAAAAAATCAAGACAAAAGGGTAGGACTTCGTGAGAAATCCCGCCCTTTTTGCATTATAAACTATTGCTTTTAGATATACAAGGTTTGTTGTTTCCACTATTCAAGAAGCCGGTTTCATTGGCTTTCGAGGTTTGCTTCGATGCCATCTGAAACCGGCTTCATTATTTATTATTGTTTTGGACGGAATGTCAATTATTTCAATTTAAATCATCCGCTGTTTCCAGTATTTTATTCGTCTGCCTGCTCCTCAAGCGTGTACTGGCTTGAACCATCGAAGCAGTGGGTGCATACCTGACACTTTGGAAGACCAATGGCCTTGATTAGTTGCTCTATAGTGTTAAACTTAAGAGAGGTAAGTCCCAACTGGTTGCGAATCTCTTCTACCATACGCTTGTACTGAGGCGAGTCGGTAGTGGCATATTTGTCGAGGTCCTTGTTGGCATCGCCTTCAAATTTCTCGATTATGCGGCGTGTGATAAGCTCCATATCGCTCTTTGACGATGTAAAGCCTATGAATGGACAGCCATATACCAATGGTGGACATGCAATACGCATATGACACTCCTTAAGACCAGCCTGGTCGAACAGAACCTTTACATTGTCGCGTAGCTGGGTGCCGCGTACAATAGAGTCGTCACAGAATAGAACACGTTTGCCTTTAAGCATAGCCTTGTTGGGGATAAGCTTCATCTTGGCAACGAGCGAGCGCATCTCTTGGTTGGAAGGTGTAAATGAGCGTGGCCATGTAGGAGTATACTTTGCTATGCAACGCTGGTAAGGCACACCTTTTCCTGCGGCATAACCCATAGCCATACCAGTACCCGAGTCGGGTATACCCGAGCAGCAGTCTACATCAATATCATCTGTTTGGGCAAGGTTGAATCCATTTGCAAAACGTGCCTCCTCAACATTTTTGCCCTCGTATGTGGATGTAGGGAATCCATAGTATACCCACAAGAACGAGCAAATCTGCATCTTCTTGTTGGCAGGACGAAGCTGAGTCATGCTGTCGGCGGTAAGCTCAACAATCTCGCCTGGTCCTACGTTGTAGCATTCTTCGTAATCAAGATTAGGGAATGATGTAGACTCGCTCGAAGCAGCATAAGCTCCATCCTTCTTGCCTATAATTATAGGTGTGCGTCCCCATGCGTCTCGGGCGCAGATAATCGAGTTTTCGGTCATAATCATCATGGTGCATGAGCCCTTGATGTTGTGGTATACGTTCTCTATACCCTCCTTGAACGTTTTGCCTTGAATAATGAGCAAGGCCACCAGTTCGGTTTGGTTTGTAGCGCTTTGCGAGAGTTCGGCAAAGTGCATATTGTTTTCAAGCTGTTTCTGAGTTAGTTCCTCAAGGTTTGCAATCTTAGCAACTGTGCAGATGGCAAAACGTCCGAGGTGAGAGTTGATTACAAGCGGCTGAGCGTCGGTGTCGCTTATAACGCCGATACCCGCTGTGCAACCTTTAAAACGGTCGAGTGTTGGTTCAAACTTGGAACGGAAGTAAGAACTTTCCAAATTGTGAATCGAACGTACGAACCCCTTTTCTTTACTGTACATCGCCAAACCGCCACGGCGTGTTCCGAGATGTGAGTTGTAGTCAGTGCCATAGAAGACGTCTGCCACGCAGCTCTTCTTGGTAATGGTGCCGAATATGCCTCCCATAAATTCTAATATTATGCTTTCTTATTGAAAATTTGTGCTGCAAAGTTACGTATAATATACGAGAAACGTATGAATTTTTTATGATTATTGTAATCTACTTGATATAAATAAATTGTAAATATATAATATGTAATAAGGTGAGAAGTGTTTCATTTGTACACAAATACGGATGGTTTTGTGTATTTTTCGAGGCTTATATTTGGCTGCGTAACATAAAGTTATTACTTTTGCAACATTGAAACTACAATAATTTATTAACAACATGAGTTTGAAAATTGTTGTACTTGCCAAGCAAGTACCCGACACACGAAATGTCGGCAAGGACGCTATGACAGCCGAAGGTACTGTCAATCGTGCTGCATTGCCGGCTATCTTCAACCCCGAAGATCTTAATGCGTTGGAGCAGGCTCTGCGTCTTAAGGAGCAGAATCCTGGCTCAACAGTAGGTATATTGACCATGGGTCCTCCCCGTGCAGCCGAGGTTATTCGCCAAGGTTTGTATCGCGGAGCAGATACTGGATGGTTGCTTACAGACCGTTTGTTTGCTGGTGCTGATACACTTGCCACATCTTATGCTCTTGCTACTGCCATTCAGAAGATTGGCGATGTGGATGTTGTTATCGGCGGACGTCAGGCCATTGATGGCGATACAGCACAGGTTGGTCCGCAGGTTGCACAGAAGCTGGGATTGTCTCAGGTTACATATGCTGAGGAAATACTTAAGTGCGAAGACGGTAAGCTTACTATACGTCGCCATATTGATGGAGGTGTAGAAACTGTTGAGGCTCCTATGCCACTCGTAGTTACTGTTACTGGTTCGGCTGCTCCTTGCCGTCCTGCTAATGCAAAGCTTGTTATGAAGTACAAGCGTGCCACAGCTCCTATGGAACGTAAGGCTGAGAATAAGTACAACTATCTCTATGAAGAACGTCCTTATCTCACACTCAATCAGTGGACTGTTGCCGATGTTGATGGCGACCCACAGCAGTGTGGATTGAGCGGTTCGCCTACAAAGGTAAAGGCTGTTAAGAACATTGTGTTCCAGGCTAAGGAGAGCAAGAGCCTTACTGGCAGCGACACCGATATCGAGGGTCTCATTAAGGAATTGTTGGACGAAAAAATCATTGGATAAAGTGAGAAGTTAAAGGAATTATAGAAGTTGAAGAAGTTATAGCCGTATGCTTTTGCATATATGTATATATAATAAGGTAATGGCTTTAAATTCTTAGCGAAACGATAACTTCTTTTCTTTCTTTAAATTCTAAAAAAAAATCGATTATGAACAACGTATTTGTATATTGCGAGATAGAAGGCACTCAGGTTCAGGAAGTGTCTCAGGAACTTCTCACCAAGGGTCGCAAGCTTGCCAACCAGCTTGGTGTCGACCTCAATGCTATTGTTGCTGGTACTGGCATTAAGGGCAAGGTGGAGGATCAGATACTGCCTTACGGTGTCGACAAGCTTTTCGTTTTCGACGCTGAGGGATTGTTCCCATACACATCTGCTCCTCATACCGACATCCTTGTTAATCTATTTAAGGAGGAGAAACCGCAGATAGCACTTATGGGTGCAACTGTTATTGGTCGCGACCTTGGTCCGCGCGTATCTTCATCGCTTACAAGTGGCTTGACAGCCGATTGTACAGAGCTTGAGATTGGCGACTACGACGACAAGAAGAGTGGTACTCACTACGATAATCTGCTTTATCAGATTCGTCCGGCATTTGGTGGAAACATCGTAGCAACTATCGTTAACCCCGATCATCGTCCACAGATGGCAACCGTACGTAGCGGTGTTATGCAGAAGGCCATTTATGAAGGCGAGTCTAAGGGCGAGGTTGTTTATCCAGATGTAGCTAAGTATGTGCCAGAGGCAGACTTTGTTGTTAAGGTGCTCGACCGTCATGTAGAGGCTGCTAAGCACAACCTTAAGGGTGCTCCTATCGTTGTAGCCGGTGGTTATGGTGTTGGCTCAAAGGAAAACTTCGACATGCTGTTCCAGCTTGCTAAGGAACTTCATGGTGAGGTTGGTGCAAGTCGTGCTGCTGTAGACGCTGGTTGGTGCGACCACGACCGTCAGATTGGTCAGACTGGTGTTACTGTTCATCCTAAGGTGTACATAGCTTGCGGTATATCAGGACAGATTCAGCATATTGCTGGTATGCAGGATTCAGGCATCATCATCTCTGTTAACAACGACCCAGATGCTCCTATCAACAAGATTGCCGACTATGTCATCACAGGCACTGTTGAAGAGGTGCTTCCGAAACTCATCAAGTATTATAAGGCTAATAATAAGTAATTTGTAGGAATTTAAAGGGAAGTTAAAAGGAAGTTTATCAGCCTGCGGCTGATGGAAGTTAACGGACAAATGTACTAATAATTTGAGTTTTATGACATATTCTTTTAAGGAAATAAAGGCATGGCAATATGCCCATACTTTTGTACTACAAGTATATTACATTACAAAGAGATTTCCTGAATATGAGAAATTCGGATTGTGTTCACAATTTCAACGTGCCGCAGTATCTATACCTGCAAATATAGCAGAAGGCTACAAAAAACTTAGTAAAGCAGATAAACTACGATATATGAATATAGCTCAGGGTAGTTTGGAAGAGAGTAGATATTATATTATTCTTTCAAAGGACTTAGGGTATATTGATAATTCTATGTATGTAGAATTAGAATCACTTGTAGAAAAAACAAGTTGGTTTCTAAATGCTTATTGCAAAGGTATAGTAAATGACAATGCTTTAAAACAACAATAATTTTAAAGATCGAATTCTGTTATTAACAAAGGTATTGTCCGATAACTTCCGCTCGCGAAGCGAGCTAACTTCAATTATCTTCCATTAACTTCTAAAGAAAAATGGCTAACTATTATACCGACCATCCGGAGTATGATTTCTATCTTAATCACCCGGAAATGCAGCGTGTTGTAGAGCTCAAGGAGCGCAACTATGCTGATAAAGATAAATTTGAGGATGCGCCCGTTGACTTTGAGGACGCTATCGAGAACTATAAGCGTGTGCTTGAGATTACAGGCGATATCGCTGCCAACATCATCGAGCCTAACTCGGAGGATGTAGACATTGAGGGTCCACACCTCGTAGACGGTCGTATGCATTATGCATCTAAGACCTACGAGAATATTGAGGCTACTCGTCAGGCTGGATTATGGGGTATCTCTATGCCTCGCCGTTACAATGGCCTTAACATGCCTATCACTCCGTACTCTATGGCTTCGGAGATTGTATCTTGTGCAGATGCGGGTTTCCAGAACATTTGGTCGCTTCAGGATTGTATCGAGACTCTGTACGAGTTCGGTTCGGAGGAGCAGCGCCAGAAATACATTCCTCGTGTATGCGCAGGCGAGACAATGTCTATGGACCTAACCGAGCCTGATGCAGGTTCCGACCTTCAGCGTGTTATGCTTAAGGCAACACAGGACGAGGATGGTACATGGCGCTTGAATGGTGTTAAGCGTTTCATCACCAATGGTGACTCTGATATTCACCTTGTACTTGCACGTTCTGAGGAAGGTACACGTGACGGTCGTGGTTTGTCTATGTTCATCTACGACAAGCGTGATGGTGGCGTAACTGTTCGTCATATCGAGCATAAGCTTGGTATTCATGGTTCTCCTACATGCGAGCTTGTTTACAAGAATGCTAAGGCTGAGCTCTGCGGTTCTACACGTTTGGGTCTTATCAAGTATGTTATGGCTCTTATGAACGGTGCGCGTCTTGGTATTGCGGCACAGTCGGTAGGTGTAAGCCAGGCTGCTTATGATGAGGCTTTGAAGTATGCACGTGAGCGCAAGCAGTTTGATACAGAGATAGTAAAGTTCCCAGCTGTATACGATATGATTGCCCGCATCAAGGCTAAGCTCGATGCAGGTCGTTCTATACTTTATCAGACAGCACGCTATGTAGACATCTACAAGGCTCTTGAGGATATCTCGCGTGAGCGCAAGCTTACAGCCGAGGAACGTCAGGAACTGAAGAAGTACTCGCGTCTTGCCGATGCCTTTACTCCGTTGGCTAAGGGTATGAATTCTGAGTATGCCAACCAGAATACCTATGATGCAATACAAGTACATGGCGGTTCGGGCTTCATCATGGAGTATAAGTGCCAGCGTTTGTATCGTGATGCACGTATCTTCTCTATCTACGAGGGTACAACACAGCTTCAGGTAGTGGCTGCCATACGCTATATTTCTAATGGCACTTACCTCGGCATCATCAAGGAGATGCTTGAGAAGGATGTTGCCGAAGATTTGAAGCCATTGAAGGCTCGTGTAGAAGAGATGGTTAAGCTCTACGAGCAGGCTCTCGAGTATGTTAAGGAGGCTCAGGATCAGGAGATGCACGACTTCCTTGCACGTCGTCTATATAATATGACTTGTGAGATTATCATGTCGCTCCTCATCCTCGAAGACGCTACACGTTCGGCTGAACTCTTTGCCAAGAGTGCTAATGTATATGTACGCATGGCTCAGGCTAATGTATTTGGCGAGCATGCTTACATCACCAACTTTGTCAAGGAAGACCTCTCAAGCTTCCGCGCTGAATAATACATTGTATCGTATATAAACGAGAAGATATAAAAAGGGGAGTTATTGGAAGTTAAGAAGAAGTTAACCGAAGTTAGCAGACATATGTATATATTGTTGTAAACAAAACATAAGTCTGTTAACTTCCATCCATCGTAGATGGATTAACTTCTTCTTAACTTCCAATAACTCCCCTTTTATACATCCCTTACTTCACGCAAATCTCATCCACAAACAAGAAGCCTGGTTTGCCTTTGCCACCGTGCCATGCCGGTATGCTGTGTTCCGACTTAACGAGAACCTTAATATAACGGGCCTTTGTTGGAGTAAAGTCAATCTGGTGATTGTATATCTTGTTGGCATCTTTCTCTTCCATTGCAGGCAGAGCCTTTGTTGCAACAGTAGTGAATGTCTTGCCGTCTTGCGACACGCTAACCTCAATGCCACGTGCGTCAAATACCCATGAACCCTTTTCCACACAAGTATTGAAGCCTACTTCAGAGAAGTCGGTAGGTTTCTTAAGGTCTATAACAGCCTCAAGATCGTTACCACAGAATCCCAACCATCGTCCAGTGCTATATGCAGCATCGCCTATAATACCATCTGTAAGCACTGTTGCACCCTCGTATGTATAGCTTTTGTGTGTGGGCTGAAGCAGAGTTACAGGGCAAGTAGTGGCCTTGTTGAACGATATTGATTGGCTTATAACATTGCTTCTCTTGCCGTTGCGAAAGGCAGCAGCACGTATGTCAGCCGACTTCTGCAGATGCATCGGACCAGTATACAATGCACTTGACATTGTAGGCATAGAGCCATCGAGTGTATAGCGTATCTCTGCATTGCCAGCAGTTGTAAGGCGCACTACATCCTCTTGCCACTTGGTGTCGCTGTCTACATTAATAGCCACGTTGTACATATGCTTGGCATAATTGTAGCCCAGTTGCTCGTAACGCTGGGCTAAGTCGATAAGACGACAGGCAAAGTCCTTGTAGTTCTTCAGTTCAGGTTGGCTCCACTGCACCTCGCTCAATGCTGCCAATCGTGGTAAGGCCATATACTGCATCTGCTTAAATGTAGGCATATACTCGGTCCATATATTGGCCTGTACGCCAATAATGTGACGAGCCTCCTCGGATGTTAGTTCCTTAGGCATAGGCTCGTAAGAGTATACGCGCTCAAGAGGAAGATATCCACCTATGGCTTCGGGCTCGTTAGCCTTGTCAAGCGACTGGTAATAGTCGAAATAGAGATATGTGTTAGGAGTCATTATAACATCGTGGTTCTGCTTGGCTGCGGCTATTCCGCCACTCTCTCCACGCCATGACATAACGGTAGCACCATCGGCAAGTCCGCCTTCAAGTATCTCGTCCCAACCAACAATGTTTCGGCCAAGTGACTTAAGGAACTTAGTTGCATGTGTAATGACATAACTCTGTAGACGCTCCTCGGCTGTATGTCCATCCTTAGCCTCAAGGTGCAAAGCCTTGATACGTGCCTGACACTTAGGACACTTTTGCCACTGTGTCTTAGGACACTCGTCGCCGCCTATGTGTATGTATTTAGAAGGGAACAACCTCACAACTTCTCTTAATACATCGTCGATAAACTTCATTGTCTTATCGTTTCCAGCGCACAGCACATTGTCGGATACACCCCATATCTCCCATACCTTATATGGACCACCTGTGCAACCCATATCTGGATAAGCGGCAAGTGCAGCTTGCATATGTCCTGGAAGATCAATCTCGGGAACTATGGTGATATAGCGGTCGGCTGCATATTTAACGATGTCGCGAATCTCCTTCTGTGTATAGAATCCACCATAAGGCTTGCCATCATACTTGCCAGAATTGTGACCTATAACTGTCTGGGCACGCTTGGAGCCAACAGCAGTAAGCAAAGGATACTTCTTTATCTCTATGCGCCAACCTTGGTCGTCTGTAAGATGCCAGTGGAATCGGTTGATGTTGTGCAAAGCCAACATATCGATGAATGTACGAATAGAGTCGGTAGGAACAAAGTGTCGAGATACATCGAGATGAGTGCCACGATAGGCAAATCGCGGAGCGTCTGTAATGTTGACAGCAGGAATCTCAACCTTTGCTGCCTTGCCGTTAACTATAGGCAACGACTTGCGTAGTGTTTGTATACCATAGAATACACCAGCTGGTGTAGCACCACAGATACGTATTTGTTTGCTGTCCACTTTTAAAGTGTAGCCTTCGGCATTGCTGATGGTCTTGTCGATGTCGAGTGTTATAGTAAGACCGCCTTTGGTTGCCTTGCCTACGACAGGACGTAATCCGGTAGACTGCTCGATGTACTGTGCCAGCATATTGGCATTGTTCTTTAGGTTGCCCTTAGCAATGCTAATGTGTGTGTTCTGATCGAGTATAAATGGAGCAGCCGATTGTGCAACCTCCACCTTTTGTGGTTGTGGAATGATGTTGAAGTTGGCAGTTTGTCCCGATGCCATAGCGGGTAGGAGCATAGCAATAGAAGTCACCACTCCAGAAAGAATCTTAATATTCATTGTTGTTAGTTTGTAAGTAATTGGGTTTAGGAAGGTTTGAAACTTAATGTCACCAAATATTCTGCAAAGTTAAATAAAAAATATCTGAATAGCACGCAAGCAACATTTTTTTTGATACCACGCATTATCCTTATAGCCTTATCCCATATTTCCAAATGCCTTCATTCATCATATGTGATGGCATAAATTCCTTCATACTGTCAACAATTGTATTGAGCATCCGCTCTTTGATACAGTCAAAAAAACAAAGGCATTGACAAGCCGTCACGACCTGTCAATGCCCATCTGATCCGATTGTGATTTATTCAAAAAAAAACTATTTCCTCGTTTCTTATTTCAGTTTCTGATAGCCGTAGGATGCATTATCGCCCAACTGTTCTTCGATGCGGATAAGCTGATTGTACTTTGCCATACGGTCGGTACGGCTCATAGAACCTGTCTTGATCTGACCAGAGTTGGTTGCCACAGCGATGTCAGCGATTGTGGTATCCTCGGTTTCACCGGAACGATGTGAAGTAACGGTTGTGTAACCATGACGATGAGCCATCTCTATAGCATCCAACGTCTCAGTGAGCGAACCAATCTGGTTCACCTTGATAAGGATAGAGTTAGCCGCTCCCATCTTGATGCCCTTCTCCAGGAACTTCACGTTCGTAACAAAAAGGTCGTCGCCAACCAGCTGGCAACGGTCACCGATGGCAGCTGTAAGCTTCACCCAGTTGTCCCAATCGTTCTCGTCAAGACCGTCCTCGATGGAATCGATAGGATATTTGGTGATCAGTTCTTCCAAGAACTTTATTTGCTCTTCAGCTGTGAGTTTCTTGCCGTTAGGATCCTTCTTCTTGCCATCCTTCAGCTGGCGATAATCGTAATACCACTCACCATTCTCCTGAACAGCAAACTCGCTGGCAGCACAGTCCATTGCAATCTTTACATCCTTTCCCGGCTCATAACCGGCATCCTTGATTGCCTGACAGATGCTCTCAAGCGCATCCTCTATGCCGTTGAGTGCAGGTGCGAAACCACCCTCGTCGCCGACAGCTGTGGAAAGTCCGCGGCTCTTCAGGAGCTTTGCCAAGGCATGGAACACTTCGGCACCCATACGGATGGCCTCCTTCTCTGTAGGAGCCCCCACCGGACGAATCATGAACTCCTGGAAAGCAATCGGCGCATCAGAGTGAGCACCACCATTGATGATGTTCATCATAGGAACGGGAAGTGTGTAAGTGTTGCAGCCACCGATGTAGCGATACAACGGGATGCGGAGATACTCGGCAGCAGCATGAGCCACTGCAAGCGATACGCCAAGAATGGCATTCGCACCCAAGTTTGATTTTGTCTTGGTGCCATCCAGCTCCAACATCTTATGGTCGATAGCACGCTGCTCCAAGGCTGAGAATCCAACCAAAGCCGGAGCAATTACGTTATTCACATTCTCTACGGCCTTTAATACCCCCTTGCCACAATAGCGGCTCTTGTCGCCATCACGAAGCTCCAAAGCCTCGTTCTCACCTGTTGAGGCTCCAGACGGAACTGATGCATGGCCTACAACGCCAGACTTTAATGACACCTCAACCTCTACTGTAGGATTGCCACGAGAATCCAGGATTTCTCTTGCATGAATTTTTTCAATAATCATAATACAATAATACTTTTAACTTTATAAAACTATATTCAAAACCGCATGAACACAACATCGTGTCGCATAAATACGGTTTCTTATTCCGAGTGCAAAAATAGTAATCATAAGAAAATTTTCCAAATTCAAAGCATCCTAAAAAATAGGTAATTTTTTAGCCGCGCATTGTCTTTAATGTCTTATCCCATATTTACGGACGCCTTCATTCATCATCTGTGATGGCATATTTACCTTCCTTTTCCAGGATTTCTTCCAGAAATTCAGAAGCGTCAGCCACGCAAAGAGGGCATTCGCGAAGCACCTTTCCCGTACCCACCCCTTTGAGCAATTTGCATTGTGTGGCACCGTTGCGCTGCTTGAATTTATCCATAATTTGTCTCATGCCCTTGACGGACTTCGCCTTGTCCTGAGTGGCAAGACCGAGTATGATGCCTGCTCCTACGAGGGCTCCGCAAGTTCCCTCCATATTACCCATACCTGCCGCAAAGGCATTGCCTACATTCTTAATGGTTTCTTCTTCCATGCCGGCGAAGTCGTGATAGGTGCAGAGCACAGCCTGTGTGCAATTATGCGAACCACAACGCTTCTTCTCAGCTGCTATTTCTTTTCTTGTTTCCATATTATTATCTCCTTGTTATTTTATTTGTTGTTTTGATTTCGTGTACAAAGATAATGCTTTTATCATAGATACATAAAAGATATCAGCTATACATCAATAGATAATTTCTATCGTTAGAATATTTGGCGTGGTGAAAAATAATATATATCTTTGAGAAATAAAACTTACACAAGATAAGTTCAGAGAAACATCTACCGATACTACGGAAACTATTCCTAAGATAATATGCTCTTTGGAAACAATATAAGGTCAAACAGAGACTGTCCACATGCAAAATCCTGCCATTTTATTTTGCAGTTTCAGTCATTTGTACTAACTTTGCAAAGTTAATATACAACATCTCGGGGTTGACTGGATTTGACAGCGGGATGAAATGGTATGTAAGCATGCGGAGCCTCGATGGCTAGCTCCTTAATCTGAGTGATCAAAAATTTAATTGGCGAAAACAACTACGCTCTCGCTGCTTAATCGAAGTACAGTAGATTAGCTTTATTCCGCCACAAGGTTGGCGGAACGAGACATCGCTCCAAGGATGTTGTTCCGAATCTAAGGGTCAAGCGGTGCAGGTAAATCGGAAATAGTCTGTGTATGCCTCGGTGCATTGATGAAGTTTTAGAGGATAAGGTTGCGATTGGTGGTCCAGGTCTTGTCGCAGCACGAAAACCGAAGGCTGGAATAAGCATGTAGAAAGCATATGGTTTCCCTGTTTGGACGTGGGTTCGAATCCCACCAGCTCCACCCTATAGTTTAAAAAGTCGCTGCATGTCAGCGGCTTTTTTTATTATTACGCTCGGCATGAGCATTGTCTAATGGGTGAAAACTTGCTTATTTGATTCATTATTGTAGTAACGGATATTTATATACAAAAAAGAGAATGTTAAATAAATAACATTCTCTTTAAAGGGTAATTTAGTAAAACTTGGTGACTCCGGCAGGATTCAAACCTGCAACCTTCTGATCCGTAGTCAGATGCTCTATTCAGTTGAGCTACGGAGCCAATCTTTATTTGCAATTGGGTATGTTTCTTAATTGCAAGTGCAAAGGTAGGCATTTCTTTTTATACTACCAAATGTTTTGAGTGTTTTTCTTGGTTTTTAAGTTTAAATGTGTCATATATTGATTTATGTCATTTATTATGGCTGTATTGTTTGGAAAAATGTAGGTATGTATAAAGAAATGTATTGGTATATATAAAAATGTGTCGTAGAAAGTTGTGTGGAGGATAAAAGTAATAATATGCTTTATAACATAATAATATATTTGGAGGTTAGTTTTAAAAGCGCTACCTTTGTGGTGTTATCCTGAATACAATCTTTTTACCTTAAGAAAAGACTAATACCTATTGATAATGATGCCGGACTCTGAGAAGAGCCCGGCATTTTGTTTATATTCATTTAGTATTGTTTTAGGAATGGTGCAAACCTAAAATATATGAGAAAAAACGAATACGTATTCGTAAGCCGATGAATACGTATTCGTTAAAATTCTATTTAATACCCCTCTTGTTAAGGGCCTCGCTATATCGTTTGGCGTTCTGTAGATGCTCGTTGTATGTACGTGCAAAGTTGTGTGTTCCGCTGAAGTCTTCCTTGGCACACATATATATATAGTCGTGGTGCACGTGGTTGAGTACAGCGTCAATACCTGCTATAGATGGTATGCGAATAGGGCCAGGAGGCAATCCAGGGTTCTTGTAAGTGTTGTATGGACTGTTGATGTACAGTAAGTTGTTGTAGATGCGCTTTAGATCGAAGCGTTTCCATGCAAACTTGATGGTTGGGTCGGCCTGCAATGGCATACCATTTGGATATTCTGCGTTGCGCAGCATCAGACGGTTGTAGTACATGCCTGCAACCATGGGCTTCTCGCCATCGTTGGCAGTCTCCTCGTCTATTATGCTTGCCAATGTGCTCACCTCTACAGGTGTTAGTTTTATAAGGCGAGCCTTTTCGGTGCGCTCATGGTTCCAGAACTTATGGTATTCTTTCTGCATACGGTCGAGTAGTTTCTCGGTGCTAACGTTCCAATAGATGTCGTATGTATTTGGTATGAACATGGCAGCAATGGTAGCTGTGTCGTATCCATATTTCTTGCATGTGGCTTCGTCGGCAAGAGCGTGATATATAGTGGCACTGTCGAGCATAAGTTTCTTGGAAAGTTCGGCAGCAAGTCGGTCGGTAGTACGTACAGACGGCACTACAAGGTTGACAGGAGTCTGCAATCCATTCTTCATATGTCTGAATACAATGAATGGTCCTTCGCCTGGTCGGATGGCATAGCGTCCGGTACGTATGTTGTCAGCATATTTGCTGTGGCGTACCAAAGTCTTGAAACCAGTCATTCTGCTTGCCTTTGACACCTCGGCAACTTTGGTGTATACCGAGTCGATGTTGTCGTCGTTGTCTATATAGACATACTTGGTGTCAGAGCTTGCCGACATTGATGCAAAGAAAAAGTAGTAGACTGCAACCACAGCCAACAGCAGGCAGCAGCCAACAATGATGAGGTATTTTCTTTTGTTGTTTTTCTTCTTTCTCATGATGTTTCAGATGGTTTTTGTTTTATTATAATCGTATGCAAAGGTAACTGAATTGGAATATTTGGCAAAATAAATTTATTTTTTTTATACGTATTATGATTATTATGGCTACCTTCGCACCGTTTAATATAGTAAAAAGAAGGTATTATATATAATAAGGTATGTACAACACTTATATTTTTGATTTGGACGGCACGTTGCTGTCCACCCTTGGCGACCTTGCCGCAAGTTGCAACTATGCCTTGCGCACAAACGATATGCCAGAACGTACAATTGACGAGGTTAGGGTATTTGTGGGTAACGGAGTAAAGAAGCTTATGGAGCGTGCCGTGCCTAATGGCGAGGACAATCCAGCATTTGAGAAGACGTACTCCGACTTTCGTAAGCATTACATGGAGCATAATCTGGATACCACAAAGCCGTATGATGGCGTAATGGACTTGCTTAAAGAGTTGAATAGTCGCGGCAAGAAGGTAGCTGTGGTAAGCAATAAGTTTTATGCAGCAACCCAAGAACTATGCCGCCACTTCTTTGGCAATCTTGTTCAGGTGGCGATAGGCGAGCGTGAGGATATACGCAAGAAACCTGCTCCCGATACGGTTATCGAGGCTATGCGACAGCTTGGTGTTACGACCGAAGGTGCGGTATATATAGGAGACAGCGATGTTGACATAGAGACAGCACGCAATTCGGGCATGTCCTGTATCAGTGTGTTGTGGGGATTCCGTGACCGTGACTTCCTGTTGCAACATGGTGCAACAACATTGGTGGATACTCCTGCTGACATACTGAGTCAGGGCATAAATGCCTGATAAGCTTAATAAGCCGCGATACACTCAAAGCCTTCTGCCGCTACACGATCGCGTATGGCGTTAAGTTCGTTGTGTGTTGCCTTGCTAAGATGGGTGCATGGTGTATCGCGGTCGATGGTATATATCATCACCTCGCTTGGTTTAATGCGGCGTATAGCTTCGAGCCATGGTATGACGTAGCGGTCGTCAGTGTTGGATACATCATTGCCTAAGTCGTCTGTCCCATGCATAAATATGGTTTGTATTATGACGTGTCCGTTGAACGACTGCATCTGCTTGATGATCTCTTCGACGTTGAAAGCCGACGATTCCGGGCGGTTCACCTTTTTTATATACTCAGGGTCCACGGTGTCGAGCTTCATAATATTGTTGTCCACCAGCTCGAGTGCGCGGTGTACATTGGGTTTGTGGGCTAAGGTAGAGTTGGTAAGTACCGACACCTTAGCCTTAGGATAGTATTTGTTGCGCAGCTGTATGGTGTCCTCTACTATTTCGAGAAAGTTGGGATGTCCGGTAGGTTCGCCATTGCCCGAGAAAGTAATGACGTCAAGGTTGGAGTTGTTTGCTTTCATCTCCTTAAGTTTCTCTTCAAGGCAAGAGGCAATATGCTCGCGAGTTGGTCGTTTGGACATTGGCGAGTGCCAGTCATTGTAGCCCACTTCGCAATATATACAGTCGAAGGTGCAGAACTTTGAGTCGGCTGGATTGACGTTCACACCTAACGATATGCCCAATCGCCGACTGTGTATCGGTCCGACGATAGGCGATGGATAAAGTGTTATAGACATAATAATATCACTTATTGTTTATAGTATAACGTTTTATCTGTGGGTTTATTGCATGTTAATTGTCGTTAATCGCTCGCCAATCCGGTTTTTTTTTTGTTATTTTGCAAGAAATTTGGTATAATATACCCATTTCGAAATGGCAAAGAAAAGAACTAAGTCCGGCAATCGTCAAGGATTGCAGGCAGTAACGTTGTGCATAAGCACGGCAATGGTGCTTATCCTGTTGGGAATGGTAGTGTTCTCGGTGCTTATAGCCCGCAACCTTTCCAATTATGTAAAACAGAACATCGTGGTGACAATGATGCTTCAGGACGACATGACGTCTGGTGAGGCAAGGCAGTTTTGTGCCAAGCTCAAACAGCGTCCATATGTATGTCAGCTTGCTTATGTAAGTAAGGAGCAGGCCTTGCGAGAGGGCATAAAGACATTGGGCGCCGACCCTCGCGAGTTTGCCGATACAAATCCCTTCCTCTCTTCAGTGGAGCTTACGCTAAATGCCGATTATGCCAACAGCGACTCGCTTCGATACATATCCAAAGAACTTAAGAGCTATCCTAAGGTTAGCGAGGTGAAGTACGAGAAAGACCTTGTAGACCAAATTAATGCCAACATAGCCAAGATAAGTGTTGTGTTGCTGTCTATAGCATTGCTGTTGACCATTGTGTCGTTCTCGCTCATCAACAACACTGTACGCCTGAGTATATATGCCCGACGTTTCTCCATACACACAATGAAGCTTGTTGGAGCGTCATGGGGATTCATCAGAGGTCCGTTTGTGCGCAGATATATGGCTCTTGGTTTGCTTGCGGCACTCATTGCATGTTGTGCCTTGGGCGGAGCTATATATGGACTGTATATGTATGAGCCGGGCATTCTTGAGGTGCTTACATGGCTGGAGCTTGCAATTACGGCTGGTGTGGTAGTGTTCTTCGGACTCTTCATCACAGCAATATGTTCCACAATATCAGTCAACAAGTTCTTGCGCATGAAGGCAGGCGACCTTTATAAGATTTAAAATTCAACATTATAATAATAGAATCGTGGATAAAAGAAATTATGCTTTCGACAAGACTAACTTCATACTGTTAGCGGTAGGAATGTTGGTTGTTATTCTTGGTTTCATTCTGATGAGTGGAGCAGGCAGCGACGAGTCGGTGTTCAATAACGACATCTTCAGCGTGCGCCGTATCAAGGTTGCTCCGGTGGTTTGCTTCATCGGTTTCATCTCAATAATATATGCTATTATTCGAAAGCCTGCAGACAAGGGCGAGGAGTAAGACGATAAAAAAGATGCATATAATAATAAAACTATAATAAAGAATGGATTGGTTACAAGCTTTAGTCCTTGGCATCGTACAGGGACTTACCGAATATTTGCCCGTAAGCAGTAGTGGACATCTTGCCATAGGCTCTTATCTTTTCGGCATTGATGGCGAGGAGAATCTTGCCTTTACCGTATTGGTACACGTGGCAACAGTTATGAGTACCTTTGTTGTGCTTTGGAAGGAGATAGACTGGATATTGAAGGGACTTTTCAAGTTCAAGATGAACGACGAGACAAAGTATTTTCTCAATATCGTGGTGTCTATGATACCTATAGGTATTGTAGGTGTGTTCTTCAAGGACACTGTAGAGGATATCTTCGGCTCAGGCTTGCTTATTGTGGGTTGCTGCTTGCTTTTGACTGCGGTTCTGCTCACTTTCTCTTATTATGCTAAGCCACGTCAGCGTGATAACATTTCGATGAAGGATGCCTTTATAATAGGTCTTGCACAGGCGTGCGCCGTACTTCCAGGTTTGTCGCGCTCAGGTTCTACCATTGCAACAGGATTGTTGCTTGGCAACAAGAAGGAGAAGTTGGCACAGTTCTCATTCCTTATGGTTATACCGCCAATCTTAGGCGAGGCTTTGCTCGACGTGCTTAAGGCTGTTAAGGGCGAAGAGGCCTTTGGCGACATAAGCGTATTGCCACTTGTTGTAGGTTTCCTTGCCGCATTCTTCAGCGGTTGTCTTGCTTGCAAGTGGATGATCAACATCGTAAAGAAGGGTAAGCTTATCTACTTTGGCATCTACTGTGCCATAGCTGGTGCTGTAACAATAGTATGTTCAATGCTCTAAAAAATAGAACAAAGACAATATGAATTTCACCAAAGGCGAAGTTATCGCCATAAACAAGCCTCTTGACATGACGAGTTTCAGCGCTTTGGCATATGTGCGCAAGCGTCTGTGTATGCGTCTTGGGGTGAAAAAACTTAAGGTGGGCCATGCCGGAACACTCGATCCTCTTGCAACTGGTGTGCTTGTGCTATGTACAGGCAAGTTTACAAAGCGCATTGAGGAATTTCAGCAGCACGGTAAGGAATATATAGCCACATTGCAGCTTGGTGCAACAACACCGAGTTATGATATGGAGCATCCAGTAAACGAGACCTATCCTACTGACGGCATAACACGCGAACGTATAGAAGAGGTGTTGCGCCAGTTTGAGGGCGACATCGAGCAGGTGCCACCTACATTTAGTGCTTGCAAGGTAAGCGGACAGCGTGCTTACGAATTGCGACGCAATGGAAAGGACGTGGAGCTTAAAGCCAAGCAGATACGTATTGACGAGATAGAGTTGCTCGACTTCAATGCCGAGACAATGCAGATGTCTATACGTGTGGCTTGCGGAAAGGGTACCTATATACGAGCGTTGGCGCGCGACATAGGCAGAGCTTTAAACTCTGGTGCCTATCTCACAGCTTTGTGCCGAACTCGATCAGGCGAATATCGCGTAGAGAATTGCATCGAACTGAAGCAGTTTGAGGACTGGTTGGCACAGCAGACAATAGAAACTACAGAAGATGAATAAATAAAAAAGGACTATGAAGTTATCACAGTTTAAATTTAAATTACCCGAAAATCAGATTGCACTATATCCTCACAGTATCTATCGTGAGTTCGAAAACGACAAAGGCGAGAAGGAAACCTTTCGCATAACACGTCGTGACGAGTGCCGACTGATGGTTTTGCATAAGAAATCTCAAACTATCGACATGTTTAAGAAGGACGCCGATGGAAAGCCTATTGAGGGTGAATACCTCGACTTCCGCAATGTACTCGACTACTTTGACGAGCACGATACGTTCATCTTCAATGATACCAAGGTGTTCCCGGCTCGTCTTTATGGCACAAAGGAGAAGACCGATGCCAAGATTGAGGTGTTCCTTCTGCGTGAGCTTAATGAGGAGATGCGCCTTTGGGATGTGCTTGTTGAGCCAGCACGTAAGATACGTATAGGCAACAAGTTGTTCTTTGACGAGAGCGGTACTATGGTGGCCGAGGTTATAGACAATACTACAAGCCGTGGACGTACATTGCGTTTTCTTTACGACTGTCCGCACGATGAGTTTAAGCGCGAACTCTATTCGCTTGGCGAGGCTCCTCTGCCTAGGTATATCATTGACCGACGTGAGGAACATCACGCTACAGAGGATGACTTTGATGACTTCCAGTGCATTTTTGCCAAGAATGAGGGTGCTGTTACAGCTCCTGCTACAGGCTTGCACTTCTCACGTGAGTTGATGAAGCGTATGGAGATTAGAGGCATCAACTTTGCTTATATCACGCTGCATTGCGGATTGGGCAACTTCCACGACATTGAGGTGGAAGACCTTACCAAGCATAAGATGGACTCAGAGCAGATGTACATTAGAGCCGAGGCTTGCGCTCTTGTAAACAAGACTAAGCAGGAAGGACATCGTGTATGTGCCGTTGGTACAAGCGTAGTTAAGGCTACAGAGACTGCTGTTGGCACAGATGGTATGCTTAAGGAGTATGAGGGATGGACCAACAAGTTCATCTTCCCGCCTTATGACTTTGGTCTTGCCGACTCGATGATATCCAACTTCTATCATTCGCAATCTACCTTGCTTATGGAGACCTGTGCCTTTGGTGGCTACGATCTCGTGATGGAAGCATACAATCTTGCTGTTAAGCATGGATACATGTTTGGCTGCTACGGCGACGCTCTACTTATTTTAAACGACTAATGTCAAGCGATTATCAACACATAGCTTACCTCTCTCTCGGTTCCAACCTTGGCGACCGGTACGCCACAATGCTTAAAGCCATTGATATGCTTGGCAATGAGGTAGGCATTGTTGACCGCCAATCGTCAATGCTTGAAACGGAACCATGGGGATTTCAGTCGGTCAATAAGTTTCTTAATATGTGTGTAAGGGTGCTCACCACATTGTCGCCACTACAGCTGCTTGCCGCAACACAGAGCATCGAACGTGGGCTTGGAAGGATGGTTAAGTCGGTAGACGGTCATTATCACGACCGACCTATAGACATTGACATACTGATGTATGACGATTTGCACATCAGTACCAAAGAGCTTACACTGCCGCATCCGCTGATGGAAGAGCGTGACTTTGTAATGATTCCACTTAGGGAGATTTATTGGTAGGTTACGTTAATTACAAAAATATTATGTAGCATTTTTTACTATTATCATTATTTTGTAACGTTTGCTACTTATCAGTGCATACAATGCTATATAGGCTGTTAGATAAGGTAGTGTAATTGCCTATCTAACAGCCTATAAATGCTTGATAACAATAGTGTATACGTGTTCAGCCACTTTGGGCACTTTTTTCGACTACTCGTATCTTATAGCCTCAATCGGGTCGAGTTGTGCAGCCTTCTTAGCCGGATACCAACCGAAGAACACACCAGTGAATGTACAAACGGCAAAGCTCATAATTATGCTCCAAGGTTGGATGTAGATAGGCCAGTGGGCTATCAGCTTTACAGCATACGACGCTCCAACTCCCAATGCCACACCTATCAAACCACCTGTTACACTTAACAGGATAGCTTCAATAAGAAACTGGTTGAGGATATCCACGCCACGTGCACCTACCGACATACGCAAACCAATCTCGCGTGTACGCTCGGTAACGCTTACGTACATAATGTTCATAATGCCAATACCGCCTACAATAAGTGATATGCCAGCCACACAACCAAGCAATATGGTCATCATGTCTGTTGTAGAGTTCATCATACTTGCCAGCTCTTCTTGCGAACGTATGTTGAAGTCATCGTCATCGGCATCCTGAGTGTCGGTAGCCTCCTTTAGCTTATGGTTATGGCGCAATATTGTTGTTATCTCGTCGATAGCCTTATTGGTAAGACCCTCAGTTATTGCCGAGCATGTAATGCCTCCGAGATAGGTCTGAGCCAAGATGCGCTTCATAACAGTTGTATATGGTGCAAGCACAAGGTCGTCCTGGTCCATACCCATAGAGTTGTATCCTTTCTTCTTCAACACACCTATAACACGGAACGGGATGCTGTTGAATCGCACTACCTTGCCTACTGGGTCGGAACCATCAGGAAACAGGTTGTCCACTACCGTTTGTCCCAATATACATACCTTGGCACTTGCCTTGATGTCGGCATCTGTAAACATCTCGCCCTCGTCAACAGACAGCTGGCGTATGTCCAAATAGTCTTGGTTTACACCGTATATCGACGATGGTGCATTGTTGTTGCCGTATATCCACTGTCCACTGCTGTTAACAGTAGGACTAATGCCTTTGATGAAGTTGCACTCATCCTTAATCGACTGATAATCGGTAAGCTTTAGAGTCTCCATTGACGATGCATCCTGTCTTGCACCACCTGGTCCGCGTCGATCGGCACCAGGACTAATCATAATCATATTAGAGCCCATCTCGGCAATGTTAGCCTGTATACTTCTCTTCGAACCTTGGCCAATTGCAAGCATCGTGATGACCGAAGCCACGCCGATGATAATGCCTAAGGCAGTGAGGAAGGAGCGCAACTTGTTGGCAGCTATTGCGCGGAGGGCTATCTTTAAAAGATTGCTATAGTTCATTGTTTTATTGTTTGCTCTTGATTTTGGCTCATCTGATATTTTGTTTTTATAGTTCCCACAGAACTCACAGAAGACACAGAAGCCTACGGGGTATTTTTCTCGATTCCACAGAGCGTATAGACGCTGCGCGTCATACGACAGAAAGCACGGAAACGATTGCTTGTGTCTCCAAAGGCGGCGAATCATGCAATCAATTCTGTGGATTCTTGCCTCGCGAAGCGTAGGCCATTCTGTGGATTCGAAAAGCTTAACCCCGTAGGCTTCTGTGTCTTCTGTGCGTTCCGTGGGAACTAAATATAGATGAACCTAAATACTTAATTATTAACTCCTAACTCTTAACTCGTAATTCTTAATTCTTTATTCGTCCGAGTTGGCAGGCAGAGCAGCCAGTCCGTCGGCTGCCGACAGTATATTATGATTATACTCGTCGCTTATCACGTGTCCGTCGCGTAGCATAATATTGCGTGAGGAGTAGTTGGCAATGTCAGGGTTGTGCGTAACGAATATTATAGTGCGACCTGCTGCATGCAGCTTTTGGAACAGTATCAGTATCTCGAACGATGTACGTGTGTCGAGATTACCAGTTGCCTCGTCTGCAAGAATCACTGCAGGGTCGTTTACCAATGCTCTTGCAATGGCTACACGCTGCATTTGTCCGCCTGACATCTGGTTCGACTTATGATACAATCGCTCGCCCAAGCCTACTGCCTGCAAAGCCTTAATTGCTCGCTCCTCACGTTCCTTTGCGCTTACAGCAGCGTTGTACATTAATGGCAACTCTACATTCTCAACGCTCGTGGTCTTAGGCAGAAGGTTGTAGTTCTGGAAAATAAAACCTATCTTGCGGTTGCGCAATACGGCTCGTTGCGACTTAGACATCTTTCTAACCGAAACCCCGTCAAGATAGTATTCGCCTGAACTTGGTGTGTCGAGGCAACCAAGTTGGTTTAGCAATGTAGACTTGCCCGAGCCCGACTTACCCATAATGGTTACAAATTCGCCCTCGTATATCTTGAACGACACTCCACGTAGTGCGTGTACAGTCTCGTCGCCTACGAGAAAGTCGCGCTTTACGTTGTCGAGTTCTATTACTACTTTCTTTTCGTCCATATATATTATAGATTTGGAAGCCTCACCCCCTTGCCCCTCCCACATAGGGAGGGGAGTGGTATGCTTCTATGTTTTGAGATTTAGATAAAGGCAACATCTTGTAGGAGGTACGGTCTCCGAACCGTACCACGCAAGTGGCATATCTTCATTATTTATTGTCGTTAGAGTGGTACGGTTCGGAGACCGTACCTCCTACAGAATGCTGCCTATATTTAGAGTGGATTCTAATCTCTTTTACTTCTTCTTGTTCTTTCCCGGAGGGCCAGGAGCAAACGGACTCTTCTCCCCTCCTGCATCAGCAGTAGCATTATTGTCATCTTCTCCACCAATGACGTTAAGGCCTGTTATCACCTTAACACCTGCACTTATGCCGTTAAGAATCTGTGTGTTTGTGCCATCAGTCATGCCAATGTTCACCTTATGAGCCACGATGTTGTTGCCCTCTATAGTCCACACCTTGTTCTTTGCATTGCCAGTCTGGTCTACAATCTTCATCTTGCCTACAGTCTCCTTCAGTGGAGTAAATCGCAGAGCCTTCGACTGAACCGAGAGCACGCCTTTGCGCTCAGCAGTATAAATGGTTACGTTGGCTGTAAGGCCTGGCTTAAGCTTAAGGTCGGCATTAGGTGCCGATATAACCACTTCGTATGTCACAACGTTGTTGGTAGTGGTTGCCTCTTGGCGAACTTGCTTAACGGTGCCCTCAAAAGTGTCGTCAGAATAGGCGTCAACGGTGAATGTTACACGTTCGCCTTCTTTAATATCGCCTATATCAGCCTCGTCAACATTTGCCACAACCTGCATGTTGGTAAGGTCTTGTGCAATAGTAAACAGCTCTGGAGTAGAGAAACTGGCTGCAACAGTCTGTCCTTCTTCTACCGATTTCGACAGTACTACACCGTCAATAGGCGATGTGATAGTGGCATAACCAAGGTTGGTTTGTGCGCGTTGCACCTCTTCCTTAGCCGAAATCACCTGCTCCTTAGCCTGTGTATACGATAGTTTAGCATTGTCGTAGTCGTCGGCAGCAACAAGTCCCTTCTGATAAAGGGTCTTATAGCGGTTGTAGTTGGTGGTTTGATAGTTCAGTTGGCTTTGAGCTGTGGCAAGCTGAGTCTTGGCTGTGTTTAGCTGACTCATAAGGTTGGTCTTGTCGAGTTCGGCAATAACCTGACCCTTCTTCACCACCGAGTTGTAGTCGACATAAAGCTTGCTAACGATGCCGCTGACCTGAGTACCAACTGTTACAGATGTAACAGGCTCGATAGTACCTGTAGCTGTAATGCTGTTCATAATGTTTGCCGGTGCAACCGCAACCGTTTCAAACGAAATTTCTTCTTTCTTCTTGCTGCCTGACAAAGCATAGACAGCAAGGGCTATGATAATGACGCCCGCCACTACCAGCCATACCTTACTTAATTTTCTCATAAATCTCTAATCTTGTCTCTAATTATTTATCCCAATTATTACATATCGTCCCCCTCCCTATGGGGAGGGGTAAGAGGTGGGGCTTTCCCCTTTACTTAATCTCTCCTGTCTTATAGAACTCCAGCATATTAAGATTAAGTATAGCCAGATACTTGCTCTGCAATTCGTTTTGCTGAGCCTTCAACAGGTTAGTCTTTCCAGTCATCAGTTCTACAGTATTTTTAAGTCCCTGCTTAAACTGTTCTGACAGAAGGTCGTAGCTTGCCTGAGCACTCTCTGTAGACACGCGTGCCGCCTTATACATATTCTGGTTGGTAACAGCCTGCAGCCAATAGTTCTCTACGGTAGAGTAGAGAGTAGTCTGCTTGTCTTGTAGGTCGAGCAGATAGCTCTGTTTTTGTATATTGGCCTTGTTTATGGCTGTCTTGGTCTGTCGGTTGTCAAACAGCGGAATGCTGACAGTAATGCCACCACCTACAGTAAAGTTGTTTTTCAGCTGAGTGCCCCAGCCATTGTTGTTCATAGACGAAGTATTGGTAGACAGTCCGGCGCTCAATCCTATAGTAGGCAACTTGCCAGCCTTGGCAATCTTTACGCTAAGGTCGCTGCTCTCAATACCTAGTCGGGCGTTCTTTATTTCTGGACGCTGTTCGAGCGAAGCTGTGTACACATCGTTAAGAGCCGGAACCTCCACCAAAGCCATTTGGTCTGTGGTTTGTGGTATGGCAACATCAAATTCCTCGTCGTTAGCAATCTGCAGCAGCTGTTTAAGCTGGCGTTTATAGTTGCGCATATTGCTCTCTGCCTCCACAATATTATATTCGTCTTGTGCGCGTTGAGCTGTAAGTTGAGCCAAATCAGCACGACTCATCTTTCCTACTTCAACCATTGTTTTGCCACGTTCCTCATTGGTTTTGCTTGTGTTCAGGCTTTCCTTGCTCACGTTTATGGCATCGTTAGAATATAGTATCTGTACATATAGCTGAGCAATCTGCTCCAACACATTATTGGCTGTTGGAGCCGAGTCGAGACGAGCCTGCTCTGCGGCAAGCTTGTTAAGCTTAACGGTGTTTTGGTTCTTGTTACCGTTCCATACAGTCCAGTTGCCCTGAAGCGAGTAAGAACCATTATAGTAAACCTTTGCCACCTTTGTCTGCACCTTGTTGCCAGCAATCATAGCCGAACCTTGCTCAGGCCATGGATTGTAACTTATGTTTTGCGATGTTGATAGGTTTAGCGACGGCAGCAATGCAGCCTGACTCTGTTTAACATCCTCAAGGGCCGAATATTGCTGTAGTTTTGCTTTCTGTAGTTGAATGTTGTTGGTAAGTGCATAGTTGATGCAGTCCTTAAGCGACCATTGTCGCGCCGCACATTCAGTAGACATTGACAGCAAGCAAAGTCCTGCCAGACAAGTCATCCCAATCTTTCTCATAATTAAATAGTGTTTTGTTAATGTTTTCTTGATCTTAATTTCTTATACTCTCTCTCTTGTCTATTTCTGATAGTTTGATGTAAAAATAGAGCAAAAGGTTTATTGAGAGTATATATTATTAACAAATGTTTTGTATTTAGGTACATTTGTTTAATAAAAGAAAAAATAAAAGTGTTTGATCGTCAAACACTTTTGGGGTAAATATGTTTAATGCGTCAAACTCTTTTTATGTAAAGATGTTTGACGCATTATCTTTTTGGCCAATTACTTAAGCTGTTGCAATCGTGCGATATACTTGCCCAAGATGTCGAATTCTATATTCACCACGCTGCCCACTTTTATATTGCAGAAGTTGGTATTGTCGTGAGTATAAGGAATTATAGCCACGGTAAACGAGTTTTCGGTTGGGTTGCATACCGTAAGCGACACACCGTTAACAGTTACCGAACCCTTGTCTACCGTAAAGTATCCACGCTCTGCCATAGCCTTATCGAAGGCATACTCAAAGGTGTAATATGTAGAGCCGTCGGCATCGCGCATGTCCACACACTTGGCAGTGCCGTCCACATGTCCTTGTACAATATGTCCGTCAAGTCGTCCGTTCATAATCATAGAGCGTTCCACATTAACGCGGTCGCCTACGTTCATCAGTCCAAGGTTAGATCGTTCCAAAGTTTCCTTCATAGCTGTAACCGTATAATTGTCGCCCTCTATTGATACAACAGTAAGGCAAACGCCGTTGTGTGCCACACTCTGGTCAATCTTTAGTTCGTTTGTGAACGAGCATGTAAGCGTAAAGTCCACATTCTCCTTGTCGTTCTTAATGGCAACGACAGTAGCCATTTCTTCTACTATACCAGAAAACATTTGTCTAATTGTTAAGAGTTAATGAATGATAATGGGTGTATTTATTCCGGAGAATCATATTCTCCACAATTTCTCGCCTTTTATCTCGAGTGGCATGGGTATATTGTCCTCAAACAATTGTCCAGTGCCCAAGCCTTGATACATCTGTATGTTAGGTCCGTAGATATCGGCAGCAAGCTGAGCCACAGCGTTCAGACCTATATTACTTTCCAGTGCACTTGTCATCCACGATCCTATGCCACGTGCTTTTGCCAGCTCAATCCATTCGCGTGTGCCGCATATGCCTCCATGCAACGACGGCTTAAGTATGATGTATTGAGGCTGTATACGGTCCAACAAGTCCTGTTTCATTGATGTCATGTTCACCCCAATAAGCTCCTCGTCCAATGCAATAGGTATAGGTGTCGATGTGCAAAGTTCTGCCATCCTTGCCCATTGATGTTGCTTTATAGGTTGCTCTATAGAGTGGATGCCATACCGTGCCAATTGCTCAAGGCGGGTCATAGCCACATCTGGTGCAAATCCGCCATTAGCGTCAAGCCTTAATTCTATCTGTTTCTCGTCGAAAGCCTCTCTTATATGATGCACAAGATCTATTTCGCGGTCGAAGTCAATAGCGCCAATCTTCAGTTTAACACATCTGAATCCAGCCTTCATCTTGTCTTCAAGACGTTGCAACATCTCGTCATAGTTGCCCATCCAAACCAATCCGTTGATGCAAATACCCTCTTCTCCACGTGTGAAAGGGGTATCATACAGAATACCTTTTCCTCCATTCTCAAGGTCGAGCAATGCAGTTTCCAGTCCAAACAATATTGATGGGTATGGGCGTAGCATATTATGGTTGAGCGTTCCCGTAAGTTCGGTCATACGGCAGAGTTGCTCAAGTGTAGCCTCATATTCAGGTCGGGCATCGCAGCTAAGATCTGGCAAAGGAGCACATTCGCCCATGCCTTTAATGCCTGGCTTATCGTCGCTTGTAGCCTCAATTATCCACGACTTGCGTGTAGTGTATATTCCGCGTGATGTGCCTGCAGGTTGCTTAAAGTGCAGCGTACGTGGTATGATATTCAGTTTATACTTCATACTTACCTTATATATACTATTCTTCAACTGCCTCTTCTGCATCCTCGTCACTTGTAGTGTCGAGCTTGGTGTCTTGCTTAATCTTCACAGCTCCTAATCGTGTTACCGTCATAACAAGCGGCACATAGTTGTCGCTCATCTTGTCTGGTGAGCCAACAGAAGCGGCAAAGTATAGATTGTCGGCATCCGCATGATCGAACACAATGCCCAGCAAAGCACCGTCTTTATAGTCATTGCCAACATATTCGGTAAAGTCGGCTTTAGAAAATGTGCGGTTAAAGAACTCGCTGTCATCGCTACGTCTGATAACAAGTTTAATGCGATTGTCGTAGTATTTATTACCACTCTCGTCCTTGGCGAGTTGCAAGTCTTTGTCAGCCTTGCGTTCTACACACAATGTGTAAGCCGAACCGAGCCAATTGACAGTTCGGTTCTGCGAATAGTCGCCCATAGTCTGTGTAGGCTTTGGTGCTGCTTTAGCCGGCTTGCGTGCTATAATATCGTTGCTTTTAGGCTTGCTGGTGCATGCAGTCCATAGAGCCATTGCTACGAATATCGCCGAAGCGGCAAATGTACGAGTTATTATTCTACGTGTTTTCATAGGGACAAAGGTAGTGCAAATCGCGGACAATACAAAACAAACTTGTTTGTTTTTATTGTCGAGATGCCGCCTATATTATATAAAGGTAGTGCAAATCGCGGACGATACAAAACAAACTTAAACAAAACACAAACAAAAAATGTGTGCGCCTCGCGGCGTACACATTTTTCAACAAACCTTAAACTTACTTTATTCTTATAACTAACTACAAGACCTTTCTAGTATCAACTACTAAAAAACAATCTAAAAAACAATCTAATTAATTACTAAATCAAATCTCTTAAACCTATAAACTAAATCAAAAACACCTATTAACTACTAACGAAATCAAAACTATATATTATTATATCCTAATAATAAAATCTTATTTACCTAATTACCTAAAGAACTACTTGAAGCGAACTGTTTTCGTTTTTTTCTGATGCAAAGTTATGATAATGTTGTTAAAGCGAAGTATACAAATCGTTCATATAATAGCAAAAATTGATATTTGGCATTTTTTTTACATCATTGAACGATTTGTGTTATTGGTATGACCGATTTATTGTCTTATTTCTTTTTTGGGGGCTACAGAAAACGATGTTCTGTCTGTTTAATAAGCAAATAAAACCAAGTAAGACTAATGCTAAATTCACAGAAAATCAATATCAATTTGCAATTGAGACATCTATACTCTCATCTATGGGTAATCAAGAAGGAGTATGACATAGCACCATCAGATGTTAATATTGAAGGTACGACTTAACGTCGTGCCTCCTCTTTTTTTATATATAAGCGTGCTTTATACACTTATTTCACTATTTGTTCCCCTTTTCGCACGATTTGTCCACCTCGGTAATAAGTATTTTCCTTAATTTTGCCGTAGTAAATATAAGTAATAAATAAACCTGATTAAAGAAAACCTCAATCGTAAGACAATGGACAAAGGTCTGAAACTTATTTTGTTTTTATTTATGTTGCCATTGGCAGTAGCCACGGCAGCCAGCAAGAAGCCGATAAGCGAAAAGCAGATGTCGGCTTATCTCATGGTGTTTCATCGCGACGACACACATAGTCTGTATATGGCTTTGAGTAGGGACGGCTATCATTTCACAGCTCTTAACAATGCTCAGCCAGTTATTAGTGGCGACACAATAGCCGAACAGCGTGGTGTGCGCGACCCGCATATCTATCGTGGGCCTGACGGTGCCTTTTATCTTGTAGCTACCGACCTGCACATCTATGCGCAGCGCGAGGGCAAGCGTTCTACCGAATGGGAACGCGATGGAGAAACATATGGTTGGGGCAACAACCGTGGATTGGTTCTAATGAAGTCTAAGGACCTTATCAACTGGACTCATACTGTGGTAAACATCAACGAGATTTCGCCCGAACTTGCTGACATAGGATGTGCGTGGGCACCAGAGACTATATACGATGAGAAGGCTGGACGATTGATGATATACTTTACTATGCGTCACAAGAATGGTCCAAACAAGTTATACTATGTATATGCCAACAACGACTTTAACCGTATTGAGACCGCTCCAAAGTTGCTCTTCGAATATCCCGATACCAAGATTACTGCTATCGACGGCGACATCTGTTATGCTCAGGGCAAGTATCATCTGTTCTATGTGACTCACGACGGTACACCAGGTATCAAGCAAGCTACATCCGAAAGTATCAACAATGGTTGGCTGTACGACCCTGCATGGTGCGACCCTGAGCCAACAGCTTGCGAGGCACCTACCGTATGGAAGCGTATTGGCGAAGACAAGTGGGTATTGATGTACGATCATTATGGACAGAAGGTGCACAACTTTGGCTTTGTTGAGACTACCGACTTTAAGACATTCCGCCCGTTGGGACACTTCAATGAGGGCATAATGTTTGCCACTAACTTCAACCAACCTAAGCATGGATCTGTGGTGCAGATAACGGAAAAGGAGGCGAAGTGGTTGGAGAAAGCACAAAAATAAAGCCTCACCCCCAGTCCATCCCCAATAGAGAGGGGAGTAATGTGCAATGATTGTTATAAATAATAATAGTATAAATAATAAACATTAATAACCAGCTTCACATACCATTATGAAGAAAACATTTATTACCTTAGCTCTTGCTGCCATAGCTCTCTGCCCATCGCAGACCAAGGCACAGCAGAACCCAATCCTCCCCGGCTTTCATGCCGACCCCGAGATAGTATACAGCAACCTTACCAACCGCTATTATATATATTCCACCACAGATGGTGCGCCAGGGTGGGGTGGCTATACATACCGATGCTTCTCGTCGGTCGACCTTAAGGAATGGCGCGACGAAGGCGAAGTGCTTAATGCCAAAAATGGTCAGATACCTTGGGCCAACGGCAATCTGTGGGCACCAGCCATACAGGAGGTAAAGACAGGCAAGGGCAAATACAAGTATTATCTCTATTATAGTGCCAATCCCAAGGCGGGTGGCGGCAAGGAGATTGGTGTTGCCGTTAGCGATAGTCCTACTGGTCCGTTTGTTGATTACGGCAAATCGATAGTCAACACCATACCTGACGGATGCCACGGTCAGCAGATAGACGTGGATGTGTTTGTAGATCCACGCTCTAAGAAGTCCTATCTCTATTGGGGCAACGGCTATATGGCAGGTGCCGAATTGCAGAAGGATATGACAACCATTAAGCCACAAACACTCAAGGTGCTCACACCTAAGGGTGGCACATTGCAGGATTATGCCTATCGTGAGGCTCCGTACGTGTTCTATCGCAATGGTATCTACTACTTTATGTGGTCGGTAGACGATACAGGTTCGGCCAATTACCACGTAGCTTATGGTACAGCCAAGTCGCCTCTTGGTCCTATCACTGTGGCAAAGAATCCTATAGTTATACAGCAAGACCCCAAGCATGGCATCTATGGTACAGCGCACAACTCGGTTATTAATGTTCCAGGAACAGACGATTGGTACATTGTGTATCATCGTATCAACAAATACTTTATCAATGCCGATGAACAACCGGGCATACATCGTGAGGTATGCATCGACCGAATGGAGTTTAATGCCGACGGTACCATAAAGCCTGTAACTCCATCTAATGCCGTAATCAACAAGGATGGTTCTATTGATCTCATCAACAATGGCAATCCTCTTTTCCGCCATGTACACACAGCCGATGCTGCCGCATACGTAGAGGGCGATACCCTTTGGCTATTTGCCGGACACGACGAGGACGATGCTCCACGAAACGAGTATAAGATGAAGGATTGGCTTACTTTTTCTACTACCGACCTCAAGCATTGGCATCAGCACCCAGTGGGACTTGATATATCTGCCTTTAAGTGGGCAGACAGCAAGCAAGCTTTTGCCGGACACGTTGCCAAGCGTAACGGTAAGTACTATTGGTATGTGTCTACCAACTGGTGTGGCATTGGTGTGGCTGTAAGCGACAAGATAACCGGTCCGTATAAGGATGCACTGGGCAAGCCGTTGCTCACCAATAAGGACTGTCGTGGCTCTAAGCATAGCTGGGCTTGCATCGACCCTGCCATCTTTATCGACGACGACAATACACCTTATATAATATGGGGCAATCGCCAATGCTACATAGCTAAGCTAAAGGACAACATGATTGAGATTGATGGCGACATCCATCAGCTCGACCTTGGCAACGACTTCCCCTTTACCGAGGCTCCTTGGGTGCACAAGCATGATGGCAAATACTATCTTACATATGCTGTTAGTTGGCCCGAACGTATGGGCTATGCCATGAGCGACAACATTATGGGGCCATGGAAACCTATGGGGCTGATAGATGGTGTGGCAGGCAATAGCAACACCACTCATCCGTCTATCGTTAAGTTTAAGGATCAATGGCTGTACTTCACACACGATGGTTCGCTGCACGACGGTCACTCGTATAAGCGTAGTGTGGTGATGAAAAAGCTGGAATATAATAGCGATGGGTCGATAAAGCCCGTTGATAGTACACCGAGCATAGTGAGGTAGAATATGAGCCTTAGCCCAACCCCTCCTCAATAGGGAGGGGAATGTAATTGCTAATAATCATTGTACGAACATAATATTATCTTTATATTCAGATTAAATGAAGTCTTTTATCTTAACCACTGCATTCATCGTAGCTGCATCAGCCACGGTGTCTGCCAAAACTAACACTACTAAGGTATTAGCCAATGGCTATCCTTACACTCAGGTGCCATTCACGAGTGTAAATCTTGCGCACAACTCTTTTTGGGGATCACGTCTACAGGCTGCCCGTGAGGTAACTGTGCCCCTTGCATTCTCAAAGTGCGAGAGCGAGCATCGCTATAAGAATTTTGATATGGCTGCTTATACTCTTAAGCATCCAGAACATACGGGTTTGAAGACACCCGAGTGGAATGTTGCCAAGATAATGGGATTCTCGTTCGACGATACGGATGTGTACAAGACTATTGAGGGTGCAAGCTATATATTGCAGACATATCCCGACAAAAAGCTTAAGGCTTATATCGATAGTGTGCTCAACATTGTGGCTGCCGCACAAGAGCCTGACGGCTATCTTTATACCGCCCGTACTATCAATCCCGAACATCCACACGGATGGTCTGGCAAGAAGCGTTGGGAGAAGGAGGAGGATTTAAGCCATGAGTTGTACAACCTTGGTCATATGGTAGATGCTGCTTGCGCCCACTATCAGGCTACTGGTAGCCATAAGTTCCTCGATATAGCCCGCCGCTATGCCGACTGTGTATGTCGTGAGGTAGGTTCTGGTTCAGGTCAGACAACTGTTGTGCCTGGTCATCAGATTGCCGAGATGGCTCTTGCCCGCCTTTATACACTTACTGGCGAGAAGCGTTATCTCGACGAGGCTAAGTATTTGCTCGACTTCCGTGTCAAGACAAGCTTCCGTAAAGAATACTCGCAGAGCCATAAGCCAATCCTTGAGCAGGACGAGGCAGTAGGTCATGCTGTACGTGCCGGATATATGTATGCAGGCATTGCCGATGTTGCAGCCCTTACTCAGGATTCGGCTTACATCAAGACCGTGGACCGCATATGGCAGAACATCTATGGCAAGAAGGTTTATCTAACAGGTGGTGTTGGCGCATTGCATTGGGGCGAGGCTTTCGGCAAGAACTACGAGTTGCCTAATATGACTGCCTACAACGAGACCTGCGCTGCCATCTCTATGGTTTACCTCAACGAGCGTATGTTCTTGCTTCATGGCGAGAGCAAGTATATTGACTGCCTTGAGCGTACATTATATAATGGTGTAATCTCGGGTATGAGCATGGACGGTGGTCGTTTCTTCTATCCTAATCCGTTGTCGAGCGACGGCAAGTATGCCTTCAATGCCGACAATACAAAGACTCGTCAGCCGTGGTTCGGTTGTGCTTGTTGTCCAAGTAATCTTTGCCGCTTCATCCCTTCGGTGCCTGGCTACCTCTATGGCGTTAAGGACAACAACATCTATGTAAATCTGTTTGCTGCCAACACCTCTACCATTCAGGTAGCTGGTAAGGATGTGGTACTTGAGGAGTCTACACAATATCCTTGGGATGGCGATATCCAGATACGTGTGGTTAAGTCGGCTGCCAAGAATGCCAACCTCTTGGTGCGCATTCCTGGTTGGGTTCAGAATCAGGTTCTGCCAAGCGATCTCTACAAGTACAGCGACACAGCCAAGCCTGCCTACACCGTTAGCGTCAATGGCAAGAAGGTAGAGGCAGACCTTGCTGCTAACAAGGGCTATCTGCCGGTTAAGAACATCAAGAAGGGCGACGTCGTTCGCATCCATTTTGATATGCCTGTACGCACCGTCGTTGCCAACAATAATGTCAAGGACGACGAGGGTCGTGTGGCCGTAGAGCGTGGACCAATAGTTTATTGTGCCGAGGCTGCAGACAATCAGAACGAGCCTGTGTTACGTGCCGTTATAGGCAAGCAGCCTACATTCGACGTTGTAGATAACTATAAGATTGACAATACTGAGACTAAGGGTGCGCCTGCCTTTGCTGTAAAGGCTATAACAACCCAGGCTCAGATGCTGGAGGATGGTGCAAACGGAGTGTCGGTTAAGAACCAGAAGCTAACCCTAATTCCTTATTATGCTTGGAACCATCGTGGCGCCGACCAAATGAATGTTTGGTTTGTTCAGTCGCTTAAGATGCTGGACAAGTAGTATTGTGTAATTACTGTATTGTATATAATAACATAATAGGTATGGCATAAAGGCTGTGCTTATTATGTTATTTTTTGTTATTCAATAGTATAATAACTATTATTGTACCTTAATAAGCAATAATAGTCCATCTAATATTAGCCTTTTGTATACTTTTGTACAGAGTTTTAATAACTGAAAACCAACTAAAACCATAGCATACAAATGTATCTGCGCAAAACTCTTATTACGATTTTCTTTATTGCGGTTTCTTTATTTGAGGCCGTAGCTCAGTCGGCGTTCGCCCCATTTCCTAAGGCAGCCAATCCTTATTGGCGTACCGATGTGCCAAAGTCTATGCGTCAAGACTATATACGTCTTGGCAACCAATATAGTGGAAAGACATGGGACAAGATACCCGGTGAGGTGTTTGCCCAGTTCCGCACAACGGGAAACCGTACCAATTATGAAGACTCTTGTTTTGCCCGCCGCTGCCAGTTTGCATGTCTTGTTATGGCGGAGGTTATGGAGTATAAAGGCCGTTTTATAAAGGACATCTGCAACGGACTGCATTACTTCATCGACAAGGAACCATGGTGGGGTCTGCCTGCACATTATCCTGAGGCTAAACCCGACTCGACAATACAACCAGTAGACCTATTCAATGCCGAAACCTCATCCATGCTTGCATGGACCTTGTATATGCTGTCAGCAGAGATAGATCTGGCAGAAAGCGGATTGTCAGAGCGTATAAGCCACGAGATAGACCGACGTTTCCTTACCCCAACACTTACAGAGAAGCATGGATGGATGCGCAGCGTGAACAACTGGAACACATGGATAATGAGCAATTTCATTGAGACCAGTTTGATATGCTATCCATCCGACTCCAAACATCTTGCCAAGGCTTTGAAGATAAACGAGGCGTGTATGCGCCTGTTCCTTAACGGCTATCCCAACGATGGTGGTTGCGAGGAAGGTGTTGGTTATTGGGATCGTGCCGGAGCCTCATTCTTCGAGTCTTTGTGGATGTTGCGTGCTGCAGAACCTATTATTAAGGATGCTGACAATCGTATGTTGCTGACTTCTGCCGAACTGCAGAAGGTGGCAGCAATGGGACGCTTCATTACAACAATGCACATAGGCAACCTTTCGTTTGTGAATTTCTCGGATGCCAAGGTGCATAATGTGCCTAACATCAATATTCTATTTCCATACGGCGAGTGGCTAAAGGATAGCTGCACGTTGGCATCAACCGACACCTTGATGGTGCATAAATGGCAAGAAGTGGGCACACAGATGATGCAGTTTGCTGCCTATATAGCCAACAAATACAATTACTATGTCAAACCATCAACTCTCTTCCTGCAGTCGGGCAACTGGCCCACACTTGGTAGAGAGCTAATGCTGCTGTCTATGCTTAAGCATTTAAGCCATACACCTGTCATGCAACCCAAGACATTGGATGCATGGCTTGCCAATTCGCAGATAATGGTGGCAAGCAACGATAGCTGGCTAATAGCTGCCAAGGGAGGCAACAACGCCGAGAGCCATAACCACAATGATGTGGGGTCCTTCGTGATATACCGCAATGGAGAGCCCGTTGTTATAGATCTTGGTAGAGACACATATACGTCGCAGACCTTTGGGCCACATCGTTATGAGATGACAAACAACCGCTCGCTGTATCACAACGTACCAGTTGTAAACGGATACGAGCAGAAGGACGGTCGTCAGTATGAGGGCATAAACGTAGATCATACCTATACCGACTCGGCATCTATTATGCTTGTTGATATAGCCAAGGCATATCCCGTTGAGGCAGGAGTGAGGTCGTGGGTGCGCCGACTGACGTTGGATCGAATGCATAATAGGATTGAGATAACCGAGCATATCATTATGAATGATAATAATGAAAAATCTGGTTCGGGTAATGTTCAGCAAGCTAAAGCCAACTCTTTGCAGAATGACAGCAATTCAACCGATATAACACTTATGTGCTATGGCTCACCACGCAGTATGCAGCAGGGTAGGGTGGCGCTTGCAGATGGCAAGACTGTGCTTGTGTACAATCCAAAGACTGTGGATGTATCTTGGAGCAAGCTACAGATGAACGATGGCATAATGAAGACCCAGTGGCAAGACAATGTCTATCGACTTGTTATGAAGTCAAGACTTAAGTCGGGCATCATTAGGTATTGGTTCGAATAAGATGTATGTTTTTGTTCATATCTTAATTATTGCTCTTTTATTACTGATAATAGTCAATCGATGATAGTTATTATTAATAATTTTGCAACGTCTGATAACTAAAATAGTATATTATTTAACAATAATCATAACCTATACAATTAATATGAAGAAGATTTTAGCGGCCATATTTGCGCTGCAACTCTCTTTTGCTCCGCTTCTTGCACAGGCTCCAATGGATGGTGGCGTGTGGAAAGACAATACGGGTAAGCACATCAATGCACATGGTGGTAGTATATTTAACTACAAGGGAACGTACTATTGGTATGGCGAAAGCCGTTCGGATGATGGCAAGCCATATAGTTCGCTTGGTGTTAGTTGCTTTACCTCAAAGAATCTTAAGGACTGGACCAATCATGGTCTTGTACTTCCAGTATCCAATGAGCCTGGTAGTGACATTGAGGGTGGATGCATTATAGAGCGCCCCAAGGTGCTGTATAATGCCAAGACCAAGAAGTTTGTTATGTGGTTCCATTTGGAACTTAAAGGTCAGGGATATGGTGCGGCACGTGCTGCTGTGGCTGTTAGTGATACACCATTCGGTCCTTTCAAGTTTGTGCGTTCTGGTCGTGTAAATGCTGGTGTCTATCCTATTGGTTTTGCCAAGCCAGATACAACAGACCTACGTCATCAGTTGTTGTATCCAGAATTAAAGAAGTGGTGGACACCTGAGTGGCGCATGCAGATAGAGCGTGGCATGTTTTTTATGCGCGACTTTGATGGAGGACAGATGGCACGAGATATGACCGTCTTTGTAGACGATGACGGCAAGGCATACCACATATTCTCATCCGAAGACAATTTAACGATCCAGATAGCACAGCTCACCGATGACTACATGCAACACAACGGCTCGTTCGTTCGTGTTGCTGCTGGTGGGCAAAACGAGGCGCCTACTATCTTTAAGAAAGACGGCATCTATTGGATGATAACAAGTGGATGCACCGGTTGGGCTCCTAATGCAGCCCGTATGTTCTGTGCCAAGAACATATTTGGTCCATGGAAGCAGTTGCCTAACCCATGCCGTGGCGAGGGTGCCGACAAAACCTTTGGTGCACAGGGTACATATATATATAAGGTGGAAACTGCCGCACAGAAGAAGATGTTTGGTGGTGCCGACTATGTATTTATGGCGGATATGTGGAATCCAAAACATCTGAGCGACAGCCGACATCTGTGGGTGCCAATAGTGTTTGAGGATGGTATGCCGGTATTGAAAAAACACCAATAAGCTCCACCCTCATCCCATTCCTTCACAATAAGGAGTGGAGAGGGAAGCATTGATGGGTTAAGTAATAATTTTATTTATTCTTCAATGAAATATCAATAAAATAAAAAGGTAAAAATATAAAAACTGTATAATATATGATTTTCAAAACCAATAATCTTAACATATTGCTCACCTCCCTAAGGGGCAGAAGTTGGGCTTGTGGCTTCTTGCTCGTTTTCTTGTTGGCTCTTCCTTTAACCTCTACAGCTGCAAAGAAGAAAGTACATGAGCAAAACGATCGTCAATACTGGTGTTCGCTTGCCTATCGCATGGCACAACCAGTACTTGAGAATATGGCAAAGGGCGAACTGCAGAAGAATATGCAGACCGAGTTCAGTCCAAGTTTTGACAACCGCAACCGCAAGGTTCTATATATGGAATGTTTTGGCCGACTGATGGCTGGCATTGCCCCGTGGCTAACCTTGCCCGACGACAATACAGCAGAAGGAAAGCAGCGCAAGCAGTTGCGCCAATGGGCATTGCTTTCGTACAAGAATGCCGTAGATCCTCAGAGTGCCGACTATTTGTGCTGGGGCATAGGCGGACAGAATCTTGTTGACGCTGCCTATATTGCCGAGAGTTTCCTTCGTGCTTATGATGTGTTGTGGATGCCGCTCGACGAGCAGACAAAGCAGCGTTATTTGGCCGAGTTCCGCAAGCTTCGCAAGATAGATCCTCCATATACCAACTGGCTCCTATTCTCGTCAACAATCGAGAGTTTTATGGCAAAGGCTGGTGGCGAGTATGATGAATATCGTGTAAACTCGGCATGTCGCAAGATGGAGGAATGGTATGTTGGTGACGGCTGGTATGCCGATGGACCTTCGTTTGCATTTGATTATTACAGTTCTTACGTGTTCCATCCGATGTATCTTGAGACACTTCAGGCTATGGTGGATGCCAAGGCAAATACACGTCTCGACTATCAGAAGTATTATGATCGTGAGCTGAAGCGTTGTCAGAAGTATTCTATCGTGCTTGAGCGTTTCATAGCTCCCGATGGCACCTTCCCCGTATTTGGCCGTAGCATACCATATCGTATGGCAACTATGCAGCCGTTGGCTCTTATGGCATGGTATCAAACCTTACCTAAGGATCTGTCTAACGGACAGGTGCGTGCTGCTCTTACCAAGGTATTACATCGTATGTTCGACCATCAGCAGAACTTCAACGAGGGGGGATATCTAACCATCGGATTCTGCGGTCATCAGCCAAACGTAGCCGACTGGTATACCAACAACGGCTCGCTTTATATGACCACTCTTGCCTTTATGCCTCTTGGCTTGTCTGCCACACATCCGTTCTGGACCGATGAGGCTAAGCCTTGGACACAGGTTAAGGCATGGAATGGCGAGGCTTTCCCTAAGGATCATCATTGGGGAGATGATATCCAGACTAAGGATAAGTGGTAAGAAATATTATATATTTTATCTAAACAATAAATCGTTTTAAAATATGAACGTAATAACAAACAAACTCAACACTTCACTCCCTTCTCTTTTGAAGAAGGCCAGGGTATGGGGCTTCTTTTTGTTCTTGCTCTTTTCCCTACCTATATCTGCTAAAACTTGGACAGCCGACCAGGTGAAAGAACTCATTACACGTGTCAATACATACTGGCAGCAGAACAATAAGGCTGAAACACGCTCGTTCTGGGACCCAGCTGCCTATCATACAGGCAATATGGAAGTGTATAAGTTGCTAAAGGACGACAAGCAGCTTGACTATACACGCCGTTGGGCTTATCATAACAATTGGAGTGGAGCAACCGAGGCAGACCCAAGTCGTTGGAAGTATGCCAATTATGGCGAGGGTAAGGATTATGTGCTTTTTGGTGACTGGCAGGTATGCTTCCAAACATATATCGACCTATACAACCTTGCTATTGCCAATGGCGGTACCGATGCCGACAACTACTTCATGGTGAAGCGTGCCAAGGAGGTAATGCATTATGAGGCTTACTCAAAGAAGGACGACTACTGGTGGTGGAGCGATGCTCTGTATATGGTTATGCCTGTTATGACAAAGATGTACAAACTTACGGGCGATGTGCAGTATCTCGACAAACTCTACGAGAACCTTCTATATTCCGATCGTATTATGCTCGACCAGGAGACTGGCCTATATTTCCGCGATGCTCGCTACGTTTATCCTAATCACAAGAGTGTAAATGGTAAGAAGGATTTCTGGGCTCGTGGTGATGGTTGGGTGCTTGCAGGTCTTGCTAAGGTTCTGCAAGATTTACCAAAAGACTATAAGCACTACAAGTTCTTTGTTGACAAGTTCCAGCGTCTTGCTGATATCGTTGCAAAGACACAGCAGAAGGATGGTTATTGGACTCGTTCAATACTTGACCCCAACCACGCTCCAGGACCAGAGACAAGCGGTACAGCTTTCTTTGCATATGGCATTATGTGGGGTGTGAACAATGGCTTCCTTGCCAAGAAGGATTATAAGAAATGCATAGACCGTGCTTGGCAATATATCTCGGAAACTGCTGTTCAGGCAGATGGCAAGGTAGGGTATGTGCAGCCTATAGGCGACCGTGCCATACCTGGTCAGACTGTAGATGCCAATTCACAGGCCAACTTTGGTGTAGGTGCTGTGTTGCTGGCAGCTTGCGAGTACTATCGATATATAGACAATCAGAAATAACTAAAGCTATAGACTGATGAGAAAATCATTAATAATAACAGCCATGGCTGCTATGGCTATTAGTGTGAGTGCTGCTAAGGTTAAGAAGACGGTTGTGCCTGCGGAGCTGATGCCGACATGGACCGAATGGCACGACCTGCAAGTAAATGAGGTGAACCGTTATGGTCTACACACCAACTTCTTTGCTTATGAAGATATGCATGCGGCACTTGCTGGCAATATGGCACAGTCGGCTAACTATCTCTCGCTTGAGGGTTCATGGAAGTTCAATTGGGTTGCTGATGCCGACCAACGCCCCACAGATTTCTATAAGACCAATTACGACGACTCGGCTTGGAAGACAATGCAGGTGCCCGGTATTTGGGAAATGAATGGCTATGGCGACCCAGAATATGTGAATGTAGGCTTTGGATGGAGATATATGTTCAACGAAGAAGACTACTTCAAGGGTTTCAAGAAAGAGTATAAGGTGACCAACGACAGCGTGCCTGTGCCTATAAGCGACAACCATGTGGGCAGCTATCGACGCGTTATGGAGTTGCCTGCCAACTGGAATGGAAAGCAGGTGGTAGCTCACTTCGGTTCGGTTACATCTAACATCTATCTCTTTGTAAACGGACATTATGTAGGTTATGCCGAGGACAGCAAGGTAGCTGCCGAGTTTGACATTACCAAGTATGTAAAGCCAGGAAAGAACCTCATAGCCTTCCAGACATTCCGCTGGTGTGACGGTTCATGGGATGAAGATCAGGACTTTTGGCGTCTATCGGGTGTGGCAAGAAACTGCTACCTTTTTGCCAAGAATCCTAATGTGCAAGTTAGCAACATCAAGCTCACGCCCGATTTGTTCAACGACTATAAGGATGGCGAGCTGCTTGTCAACGTGAACGTAAAGGGCAACCCAATCATTGATTTCCAACTAATCAACGCCAATAATCAGGTGGTGGGCAAGTCAACGGCTACTTTCAATAAAAAGCTTAACGGTGTGGCACGTTTCACTGTGCCCAATGTGGAGAAGTGGACAGCTGAGACACCTTATCTATATACATTGCTGGCAATAGTCAAGGATGGCAAGGGCAATGTGGTAGAGGTAATTCCGCAAAAAGTTGGATTCCGCAAGGTTGAGATTAAGAACAGTCAACTACTCGTAAACGGACAACCTGTGCTTATAAAGGGTGCCGATCGCCATGAGATTGACCCTGATGGAGGCTACGTTCTAACTCGCGAGCGTATGATTCAGGACATAAAGATTATGAAACGTCTGAACATAAACGCCGTCAGAACATGTCATTATCCAGACGACCCAATATGGTATGAACTCTGCGACGAGTATGGCCTCTACATTACGGCTGAAGCAAATCAGGAGAGTCATGGCTTCCAATATGGACAAAACTCGCCTGTCGTAAAGAAGGTATTTGCCAAACAGATAATGGAGCGCAACCAGCACAACATGGAGATGTACTACAACCATCCTTCGGTGATTGTGTGGAGTTTGGGCAACGAGACTGACAACAGCCAGAACTTTGTTGATGCTTACAACTGGATTAAGAGTCAGGACAAGAGTCGCCCTGTACAGTATGAGCGTGGACTTTGGGGACATGGCGACGACTCGGACATATACTGTCCAATGTATATGTCGCATGACAAAAGCGAGAAGTATGCTAAGAACGACGCCAACAAGCGCCCACTAATACAGTGTGAATATAATCACACCATGGGCAACTCAAGCGGTGGATTCCTTGAGTATTGGGACTTAATACGCAAGTATCCTAAGTATCAAGGTGGATACATCTGGGATTTCGTCGACCAAGCTTTGCATCGTACACCCGACTTCAAGGCTTCGCGCACGCTTGCCGATTATGAGGCAATCTCTGCCAAGTACGAACCGGGCAGTGGCAATATGTCGCCCAACTACACATATGGTGGCGACTATAACAAGAAGGATGCTTCTGACAACAACTTCAACTGTAATGGTGTAATAGCTCCAGATCGTCAGCTCAACCCTCATGCATACGAGATTGCTTACGTTCATCAGAATATCTGGGCAGAGGCTGTAGACCTCAAGAGTGGCAAAATATCGGTTTACAACGAGTATTTCTTCCGCGACCTGAGCAACTACGAGCTTGTATGGACAATGATGAAGGACGGTAAGGCTGTGCAGAACGGAACTGTAGAGCAACTAAATGTGAAGCCTCAGCATAGGATAACGTTGACATTGCCTTACAATATTCCTGCCGATGGCGAGCTGATGCTAAACATCGAGTTCCGCCTGAAGAATGCTGAGCCTCTTATGGAGAAGGGTCAGGTTGTGGCTTATCGTCAGCTTATTGTGCGCGAAGCCAAACCTGCATCTGTGCAGCAGCCCACTCAAAAGGCTAAGCTTAAGGTTACCGACAATAAGAAGAATGGTGTAATCAGCGTAGACGTAAAGAATATGTTGAACATAGTATTCGATAAGGCCACAGGCTTGCTGAAGACTTACAACGTAGCTGGCAAGAACTTGCTGCCCGAGGGTGGTACATTGCGTCCTAACTTCTGGCGTGCTGTAACCGACAATGATATGGGTGCCAACCTGCAAAACAAGTTCAAGGCTTGGCGCAATCCTACAATCAACCTTACATCTATAACAGGCACTAAGGTGGGTAAAGTAGGTGCTCGTGTTGTAGCCATGTACGACATGCCTGATGTTAAGGCTACACTTACCATCACATACGATATTGATGGCGAGGGCACAATGACCGTTCAGCAGCATATGAAGACTACTGCAGGTGCAAAGGTGAGCGACCTTATGCGTTTCGGAATGGTGATGGACCTCGACTATAATATGGACAACAGCGAGTTCTACGGTCGTGGACCTATAGAGAACTATATCGATCGCAAGGCAAGTCAGAACATAGGCATTTACAAGCAGACTGCCGACCAGCAGTTCTTCCCTTATATACGTCCGCAGGAAACAGGTACAAAGAGCGACATTCGCTGGTGGAAGCAGACCACAGCCGATGGTTTAGGCTTCTGCATATCAGCGCTTAACAACTACTTCGACGCTTGTGCTCTGCATTATAACATTAGCGACCTTGACGAAGGTGAGAAGAAAGCGCAACGCCATTCTACTGAGGTGCCCAAAAGCAAGTATACTGAACTAAGTATCAACTTGGCTCACTTTGGTGTTGGTGGCGAGAATAGCTGGGGCGCATGGCCGCTTAAGCAGCATCGCCTGCCTTATCAGGACATGACATTTAGCTTCTGTCTTACACCGCTGGGCGTGAAGTAATGATAACCAAATATAAAGCCCTGCCCATATGGGTGGGGCTTTTTAAATACACATCACATCTATGAAAATTTCTAACTTATTATCGTCTTTTCTCCTTGCTTTTGCCACATTCATTCCCTCAACCCCTGCTCTCGGTTCAACCAAAGTGGTTCTCTCTGCCACCAATCCTACAGATATGCAACGCTTTGAAGTGGTAGAGTTCGACGTTAAGGATGTGTGGCAATCGTTAGGCGTAGACTCGGGCAGTAATATCATTGTTAAAGACTTGTACAATCAGGAGGTGCCATATCAGATAACCCACGATGGCAAGCTGCTTGTTGAGATGTCGGTACGTCCACATGGCAAGGCAAGGTTTATGGTAGAGCAAGGCATCCCGCAGCCAATGCGCAGTTATGTAGATGGCTACTTCTCGCATTGGCGTGCCGACGACTTTACATGGGAGAATGACATATGTGCCTATCGAGCTTACGGACCCGCCTTGCAACGCAGCGGCGAGAAAGCATTTGGCTTTGACGTATGGATGAAGTCGACCAATGAACTTGATGTGCGTCGCCGCTATCAGTTGCATCGCGAGGCATGTGACGAGCGTGATGAATTGCGCCGACGTGGACTGAATGCCGATGTCGCATTCGATAGCAAGTCGTTCCACATTGATCATGGTCGTGGCCTGGATTGCTATAACGTAGGTCCAAGTCTTGGTTGTGGCACGCCTGCCCTTATGCTTGGCGACAGTATTGTTATGCCATGGGCGTTTAAGGATTATAAGGTGTTGGACAATGGACCGTTGCGTCTTACCTTCGAACTGGAATATCCCGAGGTTGTTGTAGATGGACAGAGGGTGGTAGAGCATCGACTGGTAACACTCGACAAAGGTGCCCACTTCAACCGTATGACTGTTTGGTACGACGGCTTGACACGTCCTATGAATGTATGCAGCGGTGTTGTGCTGCATTCTGAAGAACCTATCGACCTGTCGCTATCTTCAACCTATGTGGCTTATTGTGACCCAACCGACTCTCCAGAACGTCACAATTTCCAAATATATGTGGCAACCGTTTATCCCGATGGCATCAACCGCACACGCATGCTAAAGGATTCGTGGCACAAGCAGCAAGGCATTGTGGGCAATGCTGTTGGTATAAAACGTGGTTTGAAGGCAGGTGAACGATGGACTTATTGGTTTGGTGCATCGTGGTGCAAGAGTGGCACAGCCGACAAGGCTGCATGGCTTCAGCAAATAGGCACGTTCGTTAATAATTGTAAGGCACCAATAGAGACGAGTGTCGAGACACGTTGAGAATTTATTTCTCTGCAATAAAAAACATATTTGATAGCAAGCATAGCTACGTTTGATAGCAAGCATAGCTACATTTGACAGCAAGCATAGATACGTTTGATAGCAAGCATAGCTACGTTTGACAGCAAGCATAGATCAAACGCATATGTATCTTTTCAATTTATGGATACGGCTTCATAGGCCAACGATATTAACTTCATCGGCTTACGGTATTAACCGTGTTGGTGTATCAAGTTAATTTAGTTGGATTATGAAGCCGGTCCTTTTTTCTTGATATGGCTCAATCGTTTCCTTATATAATAATGTGTAGAGGCTATTTAAGTATTTATAAACGTTAAATACAGGCTTGTAAGTGTGAAATTTACACTTATAAGCGAAAATAAATAGGAAAACTCTTTGCTGGTAAAATAATAAGTGGTAATTTTACACTCATAAAAGAAGAAACTATAACAATAACTAAAACCAACCGCCATTATGAACCTAATAAAGTTTGCAATTATTGGTGTGGCAGCAACGGCAATAGCCCTTGCATCTTGCACATCAGGTAAACAGGCCGACGAAACAGTATCTGGACTCAATCCTGCACGTTTCGATTCAATAGTTAACAATAAGAAAGTAGCCCTCTACACGTTGAAGAACAGCAACGGTATGGAGGTTTGTATCACCAACTTTGGTGGTCGCGTGGTATCGCTTGTAGTACCCGACGTCAATGGTAAGCCTACAGATGTGGTACTTGGCTACGACAACATAAAGCAGTATACCGATTCTGTGAACAGCCCAAGCGACTTTGGTTCTTCTGTAGGACGTTATGCCAACCGCATTGGTGGAGGCAAGCTTACAGTAGCAGGCAAGACATATCAGTTGCCACAGAACAACTTTGGACATTGTCTTCATGGTGGACCTTCGGGTTGGATATATCAAGTATACGATGCCGAGCAACCTAACGACTCAACACTTGTACTTACCATCGTTTCGCCAGATGGCGACAACAACTTCCCTGGCACAGTTATAGCACATACAACATATAAGGTATTGAGCAACAATACGCTCGACATTACCTTCGACGCTACAACCGATAAGGAGACTGTGGTGAACATGACCAACCACAGCTACTTCAACCTGAATGGTGACCCTTCTAAGGAGGGTACAAATATGTGGCTCTATCTTAATGCAGACAATTATACACCAGCCGACTCTACATACATGACTACTGGTGAGATACGTTCGGTTGAGGGTACACCTATGGACTTCCGCAAGGCACATGCATTAGAGGAGACTATCAACGACACTTCGTTCGACCAGATTCGCAATGCTACTGGCTACGACCACAACTGGTGTCTTAATACATATAAGAATGGCAAGGGCGACGATACAAAGGTTTGCGCTGTTCTGTGGTCGCCTGTTACAAAGATTGGTTTGTCTATGTACACCAATGAGCCGGGTGTTCAGGTATACACAGGCAACTTCCAGGGTACTGGCGTAAGTTGCAAACATGGCATCAAGTATCCTAAGCATGTTTCGGTTTGTCTTGAGAGTCAGAAGTATCCCGACTCGCCAAACAAACCCAACTGGCCTTCGCCATATCTCAAGCCGGGCGAGAAATACTACAGCCATGTGGCTTATCGCTTCTGGACAGGCGAGTTTGGTATTGATAAGTAAAGAGACCCGGAAAGGCTAAATAGAGAAAAATGTTGTCCGTTAGAGCTATTGATATTTATGAGTATAGTTGAAAGTGAATCGTAATATAAAGTTTGTTGTAGAATAAATATCAATTATGTATCGTAGTAAAGTAAAAGTAGTAGTAAAAGCAGTGGAATATCAGTAAGCTACGACGGACAACAATAAACCCAATAACAATAATAAAAACCCAAATTAAAAATGAACTGGAATACAAATGAATTTGTAGGGCTCGACTGGGCTGTCCTCGTTATCGGTCTCCTTGGAGTAGTATGGGCAGTGTGGCGCGCCATAGTTAAAGACAAGAAAGCCTCTAAAGGCGAAAGCTCATCCGATTATCTCTTCGGCAAGGGCGAACCATGGTACGTAATAGGTATGGCAATCTTTGCTGCCAACATTGGTTCCGAACACCTCGTTGGTCTTGCAGGAACAGGTGCTAAGGATGGTGTAGGTATGGCCCACTGGGAGATGCAGGGCTGGATGATATTGTTCCTTGGCTGGTTGTTCGTACCGTTCTATCAACTCTTGAACAACAGGTTGGGCAAGATTATCACAATGCCCGATTTCCTTAAATTCCGTTACACCCACCGTACAGGCTCATGGTTGTCAATCATTACACTTGTAGCCTACGTGTTGACAAAGGTTAGCGTTACTGCCTTTACTGGCGGTATCTTCTTCGAGTTCTTGCTCGGTATACCATTCTGGTATGGTGCTATTGGCTTGATAGCCATTACAGCTGTGTTTACAGTATTTGGTGGCATGAAGGGCGTAATGACTCTATCTTCCATACAGACACCAATTCTTATCATCGGTTCGTTCCTTGTACTGTTCCTCGGTCTTAATCTTCTTGGCGATGGTAGCATTGCTGCAGGTTGGTCGGCAATGATGGACAATGCTCGTGCCATGCACGATGGTTATGGCATCAACCATATGTTCCACACCGATCAGGGCGACCCTATGTATCCTGAATATCCAGGATATGTTGTGTTCCTGGGTGCTTCAATCATTGGTTTCTGGTATTGGTGTACCGACCAACACATCGTACAGCGTGTGCTTGGTCAGCAGCCTGGCGAGGACAATGCAAAGGTTATTGCACGTGCACGCCGCGGTACAATTGCCGCAGGTTTCTTCAAGATTCTGCCTTGCTTCATGTTCCTTATCCCTGGCATGATTGCCATTGCTTTGCAGAATAAGGCAGGCTCGGGCTTCGACATGGGCGTAAACGCTGCTGGACAGCTCAATACCGACGCTGCTTTTGCAGTAATGGTTAAGAACGTATTGCCTACAGGTGTCAAGGGTATTGTAACTATTGGTTTCGTTTGTGCATTGGTTGCATCGCTCGCGGCATTCTTCAACTCATGTGCGACACTCTTTACAGAGGACTTCTATAAGCCATTGAAGAAGGGCATGAGCGAGGCTCACTATGTGCTCGTAGGCCGTATTGCCACAGTGGTAGTAGTATTGTTGGGCTTGGCATGGATGCCAGTTATGATGTCAATGGATACACTTTACACATATCTTCAGGGTATCCAGTCGCTACTTGCACCGTCAATGGTAGCGGTGTTTACATTGGGTATATTCTCTAAGCGTATCACTCCAAAGGCAGGCGAGTGGGGACTTATCGGTGGCTTTGCTATTGGTATGCTTCGCCTTGTAACCAATGTTGTTACCAACTCGGGTAAGGCTGTAATGGATGGCGCATTCTGGGATTCTACAGCATGGTTCTGGCAGACAAACTGGCTCATCTTTGAATGCTGGCTGCTGGTATTCATTATCGGCTTGATGATAGTTGTATCGTTCTTTACACCAGCTCCATCTAAGGAGCAGATTGAGGCTATAACCTTCACAACCGATTATCGCAAGATGATTCGCTCAAGCTGGAATGTATGGGATATCGTAGGTACATTGCTCGTTATCGGTCTGTGTGCTGCGTTCTACTGGTACTTCTGGTAAAAAGCTTAAACACCCCTACCTAAAACAACCCCACTTAACAAAAAAAAATAATATACATGGAACAATTCTATAACGATCATGACAGGCTATTGGTTTCGGTAGACTGTATAGTCTTTGGTTTTGACGAAGGAGAGCTTCGCGTATTGATGGGCAAACGTAAGATGGACCCAGGACGCGGACAATGGTCGCTATATGGTGGATTTGTTGGCGCCAATGAGAGTGTCAACGATGCCGCAAAGCGCGTGCTCTATGGCCTGACCGGTTTGAAAGACCTGTATATGAAGCAGGTGGGGGCATACGGTGATGTAGACCGCGACCCGGGTGCAAGGGTAGTGTCGATATCCTATTACTCGATGATAAACGTTGCCGACTACGACCAGGCACAGCAGCAAGAGCACGACGTGGCATGGGTTAATATAGAGCAGCTGCCAGAAATGTACTCTGATCATCGCAAGATGGTGCTTAAGGCAAGACGCATGATGCAGGAGAAAATATCGCACGAGCCGATAGGCTTTAATCTTCTGCCTGAGCTCTTCACCCTATCTCAGCTGCAGCAGGTATATGAGGCAGTTAATGGTGAGGAAGTAGACAAGCGCAACTTCCGCAAGCGTATCAAGGAGATGGACTTCATCGAGAAGACCGACCAGATAGACAAGCTTACCTCTAAGCGCGGTGCCTACCTCTACCGATTTAACGAAAAGGCTTATAAGGAAGAGCCTAACTTTAAATTATAGATATTTATCGGAAGTTATCGGAAGTTATCGGAAGTTATCTGAAGTTATCGGAAGTTATCGGACAATAGTTTCATAGCATAAACAGAAGAATAAAGTCCATTCGATCGGCTTGCCGCTTGCAAGAGCAAGAACTTCATGAGCGAAACGAGTTTTACTTCCTCTAACTTCGGCTAACTCCTATTAAAAAATAAAAAATGAAAGATTTAAGCGCACTAAAAGAAAAGGTGTTCCAAGCCAACCTCGACTTGGTTAAGCACAACCTCGTGATTTTTACATGGGGCAACGTGTCGGGCATCGACCGCGAAAGTGGACTTGTAGTTATTAAGCCTTCGGGTGTTAGCTACGACAAGATGACTGTAAATGACATGGTTGTTGTAGATATTGAGACTGGCAAGGTAGTTGAAGGTGACCTTAATCCGTCGTCGGACACTCCCACCCACCTCGCCATCTATCGCGCATTCCCTAACGTAGGTGGTGTGGTACACACTCACTCTACTTATGCTACTGCTTGGGCTCAGGCAGGCAAGGATATTCCTAACATAGGTACAACACATGCCGATTATTTCCACGACTCTATTCCCTGCACTCCAGACATGACAGAGGCTGAGGTTAAGGGCAACTACGAGTTGGAGACAGGCAACGTGATTGTAAAGAAGTTCCAGGACGACAACATCAATCCTGACCACACTCCAGGTGTATTGGTAAAGAACCATGGTCCATTCTCATGGGGAACCGATGCCGACAACGCTGTATACAACGCTGTTGTTATGGAGCAGGTGGCTAAGATGGCATTCGTGTCGTTCTCGGTTAATCCTAACACAACAATGAACCCATTGCTCGTAGAAAAGCACTTCAGCCGCAAGCACGGTCCGAATGCTTACTATGGACAGAAGAAAAAGTAAAAAAGTAAAAAATAAAAACTAATAATTAAAAACAATAAGCAGTATGATTAAGGCATTTGAAAACTTAGAGATTTGGTTTGTAACTGGTGCACAGCTTCTTTATGGAGGCGAAACAGTTAAGATAGTAGACGGTCACTCAAAGGATATGGTTGAGGGACTTAACAATAGTGGCATCATTCCTATCAAGGTGGTGTACAAAGGCACTGCCAACTCTTCTGTAGAGGTAGAGACAGTAATGAAGGCTGCAAACAATGATGACAAGTGTGTTGGTATCATTACATGGATGCACACCTTCTCGCCAGCCAAGATGTGGATTAAGGGATTGCAGGCTTTGAAGAAGCCTTTGCTTCACTTCCACACACAGTATAATGCCGAGCTTCCTTGGGACTCAATAGATATGGACTTTATGAACCTCAACCAGTCGGCTCACGGCGATATCGAGTTTGGACACATCTGCACACGTATGCGTGTACCAAGAAAGGTAGTGGTAGGCTATTGGAAGAGCGAGGAAGCTCAGAAGCAGATTGCAACATGGGCACGTGTAGCTGCAGGTGTAGCCGATGCACACAACGTACGCTGCTTGATGTTTGGTATGAACATGAACAATGTAGCCGTAACTGATGGCGACCGTGTAGAGTTTGAGCAGCGCCTTGGTTACCATGTAGACTACTATCCTGTATCTTCACTTATGGAGTATTTCAAGAAGGTAACCGACGCTGAGGCTGATGCCCTTGTAGAAGAGTACAAGAAGGAATACACCATCAAGATTGATGAGTCGGGCGAGGAAGTATACTGGGAGAAGGTTAAGAATGCGGCTAAGGCAGAGATAGCACTTCGTCGTGTATTGAAGGACGAAGGCGCCCTTGCCTTTACAACCAACTTTGACGACCTTGGCGATGCCGATGTTAACGATCCTAACTTCTGTGGTTTCGACCAAATTCCTGGTTTGGCTTCACAGCGTTTGATGGCAGAGGGTTATGGCTTTGGTGCTGAGGGCGACTGGAAGACAGCTTGTCTCTACCGTACACTTTGGGTAATGAACCAGGGCTTAGAGAAGGGTTGCTCATTCCTTGAGGATTACACACTCAACTTTGCTGAGGATCGTACATCAAGTCTACAGAGTCACATGCTTGAGGTTTGTCCATTGATTGCTTCGGATAAGCCAAAGCTCGAGGTACACTTCCTTGGTATCGGTATACGCAAGTCGCAGACTGCTCGTCTTGTATTTACATCTAAGACAGGCAAGGGTGTTAAGGCTACTGTAGTAGACCTTGGCAATCGCTTCCGTCTTATAGCAAGTGAGGTAGAGTGCATAGAGCCTAAGGCAATGCCTAAGCTTCCTGTTGCTTCTGCACTTTGGGTTCCGCAGCCAACATTCGAGATTGGTGCTGGTGCATGGATTCTTGCAGGTGGTACACACCACAGCGCATTCTCTTATGACATTACAGCTGAGTATTGGGAAGACTTCTGCGAGATTCTCAACATCGAGTTTGTAAATATCGACAAGAACACTACTATCAGCAACTTCAAGCAGCAGCTCCGCAACAACGAGATTTACTATATGCTTGGCAAGGCGCTGAGATAAAAAAAACGAAGAATGAAGAGTGAAAAGTGAAGAATCATATTGTTTAACTTCCTTATGAAGTCTTCATCTTTCACTCTTCTTTTATAAAACCAAGAGTCCCCAAAAAGTATGTGTAAACAGAACTATTGGATTCTTCTTTCTTCACTCTTAACTCTTCACTTACAATTATGTCAACTCCAAAACAAACCATACAATCAGGCCGCGCCGTTCTCGGTATCGAGTTCGGTTCTACACGTATTAAGGCTGTGCTTATCGACGAGAACAATGCTCCAATAGCGCAAGGCGCACATGAGTGGGAAAACCGCTATGAAGGTCGTCTTTGGACTTATAGTATCGATGATATTTGGAATGGACTCAGAGACTGCTATGCCGACCTTCGCAAGAATGTTAAAGAGCAGTACGACGAGGAAATAACCTCGCTTGCAGCTATCGGTATCAGTGCTATGATGCACGGCTATATGCCTTTCGACAAGGACGAAAATATTCTTGTACCATTCCGTACATGGCGTAACACTAATACAGGCAAGGCAGCAGCCGAACTTTCTAAACTATTCAACTTCAACATTCCTTTGCGTTGGAGCATTTCACATGTTTATCAGGCTATTATCGACGGTGAGTCACACATTAAGGATATCAAATTCCTTACCACTCTTGCAGGATATGTACACTGGAAACTTACTGGCATGCGTGTGCTTGGTATAGGCGATGCTTCGGGTATGCTACCTATTGACTCTACCACCAACGATTATGATGCAACAATGGTAGAGAAGTTTGACAGCTTGATTTCTTCAAAGGATTTAGGTTGGAAGATTCTTGACATTCTGCCTAAGGTGTTGCTTGCTGGCGAAAATGCAGGCAACCTTACCGAAAAGGGTGCTAAGTTGCTTGACCCATCTGGCAATCTACAGGCAGGTATACCTCTTTGTCCTCCTGAAGGCGATGCAGGTACAGGTATGGTTGCAACCAACGCTGTACGTCAGCGCACCGGTAATGTATCTGCCGGAACATCATCATTCTCTATGATTGTTCTTGAGAAGGCTTTGACTCGTCCTTACGAGGCTATCGACATGGTAACAACACCTTGCGGAAGCCCAGTGGCTATGGTTCACTGCAACAACTGCACATCCGACCTCAACGCTTGGATTTCGCTTTTCAAGGAATATTCAAAGCTTCTTGGTGTGGAGGTAAGTACAGGCGACATATTCTCTAAGTTATACAACCACGCTCTTGAGGGCGACACCGATTGTGGCGGACTTATTGCCTACAACTACTTCTCTGGTGAGCCAATCACAGGAATGCAGGAAGGTCGCCCAATGTTTGTACGCACAGCAAGCGACAAGTTCAACCTTGCCAACTTTATACGCACCAATCTATATGCAGCAGTGGCTGTATTGAAGATAGGCAACGACGTGCTGTTCAAGGACGAGCATGTAGAGGTCGACCGCATTACGGGTCATGGTGGATTGTTCAAGACACCAGGTGTAGGACAGCGCATACTGGCAGCAGCTATCAACTCGCCTATCTCTGTAATGGAGACAGCCGGTGAAGGTGGTGCATGGGGTATAGCATTGCTTGCAGGATATATGGTGAACAACGACAAGAACGAATCGCTTGCCGACTATCTCGACACTCATGTCTTTGCAGGCAATAAGGGAGTGGAGATAGCTCCAACTGCCGAGGAAGTGGCAGGATTTGATACTTACATCGAAGCTTATAAGGCTGGACTTGCAATTGAGCAGGCAGCAGTTGAAAACAAGAAATAAAATAACAATGAACTCAATACAACTTATGTATAAAGCAGCCGATAACATCCGTATCCTGGCTGCATCAATGGTAGAGAAAGCTAACTCAGGTCACCCAGGTGGCGCAATGGGTGGAGCCGACTTTATTAATGTACTTTTCTCAGAATTCTTGGTTTACGATCCTGAGAACCCAGAGTGGACTGGACGCGACCGTTTCTATCTTGACCCAGGTCATATGTCTGCAATGCTCTATTCAGCACTTGCATTGCAAGGCAAATTTACCTTGGACGAGCTTAAGGAGTTCCGTCAGTGGGGTTCGCCAACACCAGGACATCCAGAACGCGACCTTGCTCGTGGCATAGAAAACTCATCTGGCCCGCTTGGTCAAGGTCATGCTTTTGCTGCTGGTGCTGCTGTTGCAGAGAAGTTTCTTGAGGCTCGCTTGGGCAAGACACCTATGCAGCACAAGATATATGCTTATATCTCAGACGGTGGAGTAGAGGAGGAAATATCGCAGGGCGTAGGTCGTTTGGCTGGCGTATTGGGCTTGAACAACCTTATTATGTTCTATGACTCAAACGAGATACAGCTCTCAACCGAGTGTAAAGTGGTGATGAAGGAAGACACAGCTGCCAAGTATGAGGCTTGGGGCTGGAATGTAATGACAATCAACGGCAACGATCCAGACGAGATACGTCGTGCTCTTGTAGCTGCACAGACCGAGCCAGAGCGTCCTACACTTATTATTGGTCGTACAATCATGGGTAAGGGAGCATTAAAGGAAGACGGTTCAAGCTACGAGCATAGTATCAAGACACATGGTGCACCGCTCGGAGGAAAGTCGTATGAGAATACAATCAAGCACCTTGGTGGTAATCCTGAGAATCCTTTCTATATATTCCCAGAGGTAGAGCAGCTGTATGCCAACCGTCGCGAGGAACTTAAGAAGATAGTTGCAGTACGTCATCAGCAGGAAGCTGAGTGGGCTGCAGCCAATCCTGAAAAGGCAAAACAGCTTAAAGAGTGGTTCTCTGGAAATGCTCCTAAGATTGATTTGACAGCTGTTCAGCAGAAGTCTGGCTCGGCAACACGTGCTGCTTCGGCTGCTTGCTTGGGAGTTTTGGCAGAACAAGTACCTAATATGGTATGCTCTTCGGCTGACCTTTCCAACTCTGATAAGACAGATGGATTTCTTAAGAAGACACACGATTTGGTAAAGGACGACTTTACTGGTGCATTCTTCCAGGCAGGTGTTTCAGAGCTTACAATGGCTTGCATGTGTATAGGTATGAGCCTGCATGGTGGTGTAATACCGGCTTGCGGTACCTTCTTCGTATTCTCCGACTATATGAAACCTGCTGTTCGTATGGCTGCCCTTATGGGTGTTCCGGCTAAGTTTATCTGGACTCATGACGCATTCCGTGTGGGTGAGGATGGACCTACACACGAGCCAGTAGAGCAGGAAGCACAGATTCGTCTTATGGAGAAGCTAAAGAACCACAAGGGTGAGGATTCTGTACGCGTATTCCGTCCGGCTGATGCCGAGGAAACAACTGTATGTTGGGCAATGGCTATGGAAAATATGTCTACTCCTACAGCAATGGTTCTCTCTCGTCAGAATATTGAGAGTCTGCCAGAAGGCAACGACTACGAGCAGGTTCGCAAGGGTGCTTATGTGGTTGCTGGTTCTGATGAGGACTATGATGTAATACTTCTTGCTTCAGGTTCAGAGGTGTCAACTCTCGTTGGTGGTGCTGCCCTGTTGCGCAAGGACGGTATAAAGGTGCGCATTGTAAGCGTTCCTTCAGAGGGATTGTTCCGTCGTCAGTCTAAGGAGTATCAGGAGACCGTGTTGCCAAAGAGCGCCAAGAAGTTTGGCCTTACAGCTGGTTTGCCTGTAAACCTTGAGGGCTTGGTTGGCGACAATGGCAAGGTTTGGGGCATGGAGAGCTTTGGCTTCTCAGCTCCTTACAAGGTACTCGACGAGAAATTGGGCTTCACTACTGACAATGTGTACAAGCAGGTGAAGGAAATGATGTAGTAACAATGGAAAACTCCATCCCCAGATGGGGCTTTTCTTTACCTTATATATAATATGAACAACAAACGTCTCCTGTCGTGCATCATCGCTGCTTCGTCGCTGCTTGGAGCATACGCCCAGACCCACACGTTCGATGTGAACACCAAGAAGGTGGGAGCTAAGGTGCAGCCTACTATGTACGGCATATTCTTTGAGGATATCAACTATGCCGCCGATGGCGGACTGTATGGCGAACTTGTTAAGAACCGCTCGTTTGAATTTCCAGATGCGCTGATGGGTTGGAAGGCCTTCGGCAAGTTTGAGGTTAAGAACGACGGACCGTTCGAACGTTGTCCTCATTATGTAGTGTTAGGCTATTCTGGTCATAACGATGCAGCAACAGGTCTGCAAAACGAAGGCTATTTTGGTATAGGTATAGATAAAGGCGAGGACTATCGTTTCTCTGTTTGGGCTAAGGCTGTATCTGGCGATGCCACTGTTGAGGTGTCGTTGGTAGACGAGAACACTATGGAGGAACATCAGGAGTTTGCCACTGCCGAACTGAAAGTAAGTGGCAACGAATGGAAAAAGTATGAACTCGTACTTAAGCCAGCCAAAACAGTGCAGAAAGCCAATCTGCGCCTCTTGTTAAAGGGTAAGAACAGCGTGGCTTTAGAGCATGTTAGCCTTTTCCCTAAGCATACATTCAAAGATCGCGATAATGGTATGCGCCGCGATTTGGCACAGGCTCTCTACGATTTGCATCCTGGTGTATTCCGTTTCCCTGGTGGTTGCATCGTTGAGGGTTCATCATTGGAGCAGCGCTATCAGTGGAAAAACTCTATAGGTCCGGTAGAAAACCGTCCTTTGAACGGTAACCGTTGGCTTTCTACTTTCAACTATCGCCTATTCCCCGACTATTATCAGAGCTATGGATTAGGTTTCTACGAGTATTTCCTCTTGTCTGAGGACATTGGTGCCGAGCCTTTGCCAGTGCTCAATGTAGGTATGGCTTGTCAGTATCAGAACTGGAACAACCCTAAAGCACACGTTCCGGTCGACTCGCTTCAGCCTTACATTCAGGACTGTCTCGACCTCATTGAGTTTGCCAATGGCGATGTCAACACCACATGGGGTAAGAAGCGTGCCGAGATGGGACATCCAGCACCATTCAATCTCAAGTTTCTTGCAGTGGGCAACGAGCAGTGGGACAATCTTTACTACGAGCGTCTGCGTCCTTTCGTAAAGGCTATCAAAGCAAAATATCCCAACATCAAGCTCATAGGTACATCTGGTCCCGACTCTGAGGGTGAGATGTTTGACAAGGGATGGAAGGCTATGAAGGAGCTTAAGGCCGATCTTGTTGACGAGCATTTCTATCGTGACGAGCATTGGTTCCTTTCTCACGGTCTGCGTTATGAGGGTTACGACCGCAAGGGGCCTAAGGTATTTGCCGGCGAATATGCTTGTCATGGCAAGGGCAAGAAGTGGAATCACTTTGAGACATCGCTATACGAAGCAGCTTTTATGACCGATCTTGAGCGCAACGCAGATGTTGTGGATATGGCTACATATGCACCTTTGTTTGCTCATGTGGATGGTTGGCAGTGGCGTCCAGATATGATTTGGTACGACAACACACGCATGTTCAAGACCGTAAGCTACTATGTTCAGCAGATGTATGCTTGCAACAAGGGCACAAACGTGCTGCCTCTGACAATGAATGGTAAGGCTGTAGCAGGTCAGGAAGGTCAGGACGGACTGTTTGCCAGTGCTGTTGTTGACAAACAGAAGGGCGAAGTGATTGTTAAGGTAGCTAATACTTCGGACAAGACTCAGGAGGTAATACTCAACCTTAACGGCTTGAAAGGCTCTCGTTCAGCTTCGTTGACAACCTTGCAGTGCGACAATATGGATGCCGAGAACACTCTTGACAATCCTAATAAGATTCGTCCCGTTGAGACAACAGCCACTTGTGAAAGCAAGAAGAATGCTACAGTGTTGAGTGACAAGCTTCCTGCAAAGTCGTTCAGAATGTACAAGATTAAGTAATAACAGTAAATGTAGGAAGTACGGCATGTTGCCGTGTCTCTCCTTATATAAAACAGGCTACTTGCATCGCTGCGGGTAGCCTGTTTTCTTAGGTACGCTCGGCATGAGCATTATCTAACGGGTGCAAGTCCAGAGTAAGCCCTAATAGCGGGAATTACATAGCCAAGAGCAAGGGTAGCCGCAAGTTTGGTGATTTCAGGATTCACTGTATGATGGACGAGATTGGCAAACTGCATCCGCAAAACATCAAGGGAGCTCGTAACATATTGCTTATCAACTCCTCACCTACAACCTACAACGTATCTGATTATCGTTATACCTATTTGTTGCAAAAGGATGGCAAGTCAAAGACTATCGTTCACTCATTGATTTCACAGAAATGAAGATAACCATTGCTCTCATAGACAAACTAAATCTTCTTCGTAATGGAGAATCACTACCCGCAAGCCAGCTCAAGGGCGAATGGGTGGATGATTTGGTGCGTGATGGTGTCTTGATTAGTACATCGCATGGAAGTAGGAGAACGTTGTTTGCGCCCAATGCAGAAACATTATGCAAAGCGTTAGCTTCTATAGATGAAAGATTTATTGACATGGAACTATTGCATGAAACTTTGTTGTCTAAGAATACCTTACGTTCGCAGCAAGCATCATCAACAGGTAACTCTAAGTTGGTAATGACACGCTCATGCCCTGGTTTTCCTGTTAACTCATACGAACCAATTCCTTGTACATTGAATGGTCGGGAGTTCGTTGTCAATCCACAAGAAGGCTGTTTCTTATTTGTGACAGATTGGCAATCGTTCTACGTTCCCGATGATGTGGTTGTAGTTGGTATTGAGAATATGGAGAACTTCCGCATGATTCGCCAGCAACGAGATCTCTTTGAGCAATGCATTGGTAATAATCGATTGTTGTTCGTCTCTCGTTATCCACAATCCGTTGATTTACGTTCTTGGTTGCAGATAATCCCCAATCGCTACATTCATTTTGGCGACTTCGACCTTGCTGGCATCAATATATTCCTCACAGAGTACAATGCATATTTAGGTAATCGTTCTTCTTTCCTAATTCCCTCTGACATAGAAAGACGGTTAGCAAAAGGTACAATTGAAAGATACAATGACCAATATCAAAAGTTTAAAAGTATAAAGTCAAATATCCCTAAGATTCAGCACCTTATTGACGCCATAAACAGATATCATAGGTGCTACGATCAAGAGGGATATATAAAAATAAAAGAACCATGTTCCTCTACCAAAAACTCATAGACCGTTCCACCCTGCGTCAGGGATTTCAGATTCCAGTGGAGTTTCATAATCTGCTGAAAGCAATGCCTGGAGGTATGCCCAAGCATGGGGAAATTCGTAGCGTGAAGGTGTTGATTGATGGCGTGGAGTATGATGCTCAACTAAAGAACCAAGGGTTCGACCGTAAAAAGTATGACGGACATGCAGACGTGATACAAATAAGGTATAACGAAGGAAGTGCGTTGGTGAAGCGGTTGCGAGAAATGTTCTGCTCTACTTGGAGCTATGTTGAGAGTATCAAGAATCTGCCAGAGAATATCAACCGTAAGTTCACCATACGCATACCAGAGGAACAACAGGAGTTTCTTGCTCTAAGTACCACGGATATGCCAAACGTTTTCGTTGCAGATTGCATCACTGCGGCAGTAAAGGCCGAAGTGAAAACGGATGTGAGTACGATGTCTGAACTAGACTTTGAAACCTTTGAGCCTCGTGAGGATAAAAATGATAGTATCAAACAGATGACTCGCCTGCAGAAGATTCGCCATATTGACCGTTCTATAGGCGATTCCCTCAAACGACTCTACGACTACCGTTGCCAAATGACAGGAGAGAAGGTTGGCGAACCATACGATGTCTTTGTGGTTGAAGCTCACCATATCATCCCTTTCACCGAGAGCATGAACAACGACACCTCAAACATCATCATTATCTCACCATCGTATCACCGCATCATTCACAAAGCAAAACCAGTGTTCGATCGTCCAACCCTCTCCTTCCACTTTCCAAACGGATTGGTGGAGAAGATAAAGGTGAATAAACATTTGAAAGTGTAGGATTAATGCTTAGAAAATATATTGATTTTGAATTATTGCTGTCCTATAAAACTACAAAGAGCATAAAAACTGCCCAAAGCCCCGTTTTTAATAGGACTTTGGGCTTCTTTTTCCAATATTAAGTAAGCCCTCTTAGTTGAAAAAAGTTGGTTCTGGTGATATTGTATCTTTGCACACGGTACTAACCCAATTCTTGTTTTACAATTAAGGTGGAAACTGTTACGTGGAATGACATATTAACTATGAAATACCTCAAATGTCAATATGATTAAATGAAACCATAAAAAAAAGCGTACAACCAAAATCAATATGATTTCAGTTGTACGCCTTATTATTTATTCTTGTTAAGAATGTCTATTCTTAAAAGAATACTTACTTAACCTCCTCAAAGTCAGCGTCCTGTATTGTCTCGTCGCCCTTAGTATTGTTTGTCTGCTGCTGTGCACCAGCCTGAGCGTCAGCACCTGGCTGTGCTCCACCCTGATACATCTGTGCAGAAGCAGCCTGCATAACATTATTAAGGTTGGCAATAGCTGTATCTATAGCTGCAACGTCGGCTGCCTTATGGGCATCCTTAAGCTGCTGGAGAGCCTGCTCGATACCTGGCTTCTTGTCGGCAGGAATCTTATCACCGTTGTCCTTAAGGAAGTTCTCGGTGGTGAATATCATAGAGTCTGCCTGATTGAGCTTGTCGATCTTCTCGCGCTCAGCCTTATCCGAAGCAGCATTCTGCTCTGCCTCAGCCTTCATGCGGTCGATTTCCTCCTTGCTCAAACCTGAAGAAGCCTCGATACGTATAGCCTGCTCCTTGCCTGTAGCCTTATCCTTTGCAGATACGTTAAGGATACCGTTGGCATCGATATCGAATGTTACCTCAATCTGAGGAACACCACGGCGAGCCGGAGCAATACCCTCAAGGTTGAACTGACCAATAGACTTGTTTTGAGCAGCCATAGGACGCTCGCCCTGAAGCACGTGGATTGTTACGGCAGTCTGGTTGTCGACAGCTGTTGAGAATACCTCGCTCTTCTTTGCAGGGATAGTTGTGTTGGCGTCGATAAGCTTTGTCATTACACCACCCATAGTCTCGATACCGAGAGTAAGAGGAGTAACGTCGAGCAATACGATGTCGCCTACACCGCTCTCCTTGTTGAGGATAGCACCCTGGATAGAAGCACCAACGGCTACAACCTCATCAGGGTTAACACCCTTTGAAGGCTCCTTGCCGAAGTAGTTCTTAACGAGAGTCTGAACAGCAGGTATACGGCTTGAACCACCTACGAGGATAACCTCATCGATATCGCTTGTCTGGAGCTTAGCGTCGCGCATAGCGTTCTGGCAAGGAACAAGACATGCCTGGATAAGGTTATGGGCAAGCTGTTCGAACTGTGAACGAGTCAATGTCTTAACCAAGTGCTTTGGCACGCCACCCTCGGCTGAGATATACGGAAGGTTGATCTCGGTAGAAGTTGTGCTTGAAAGCTCAATCTTAGCCTTCTCGGCAGCTTCCTTAAGACGCTGCATTGCCATAGGGTCCTTAGAGAGGTCAATGCCCTCGTCAGCCTTGAAGCCATTAACAAGCCAATCGATGATAACCTGGTCGAAGTCGTCACCACCTAGGTGAGTATCACCATTAGTAGAGAGAACCTCAAATACTCCACCACCGAACTCAAGGATTGAGATATCGAATGTACCGCCACCAAGGTCGAACACAGCAATCTTCATATCCTTGTTAGCCTTGTCTACACCATAAGCAAGAGCAGCTGCAGTAGGCTCGTTAACGATACGACGAACGTTAAGACCTGCAATCTGACCAGCCTCCTTAGTTGCCTGACGCTGTGAGTCGGAGAAGTATGCAGGTACTGTGATAACAGCATCTGTAACCTCCTGACCTAGATAATCCTCAGCAGTCTTCTTCATCTTCTGAAGCACCATAGCCGAGATTTCCTGCGGAGTATACTTGCGGCCGTCGATGTCTACACGTGGATAGCCACCCTCGTTGACAACAGAGAACGGAACACGAGTTACCTCCTTAGAGCACTGCTCATAGGTCTCGCCCATGAAACGCTTGATAGAATATACGGTGTTCTTAGGGTTAGTGATAGCCTGACGCTTTGCAGGATCGCCTACCTTACGCTCGCCGTCCTTTACAAAACCAACGACTGAAGGAGTTGTGCGCTTACCTTCGCTGTTGGCGATTACTACTGGTTCGTTGCCCTCAAAAACGGCAACACAAGAGTTTGTAGTACCTAAGTCGATTCCAATAATCTTTCCCATAGTTGTATTTTTTTTATTTTTATTTCTTGTTTGTTAATTAATACGGCGAACGCATCATCTGTTTAATACTTTCGTATTTCAGAACTGCGTTCGCCGTATAATATACAAATGGTGTGCCAAAAACAAATCTACTTAGAAATAACTGACAAATATAGTTTATTGAAACCTGTCAATATGGCATAAATAAGTGGAATTAACGGTTTTGTATGACAATATTGTACTAGAAACTATATATATATTTAGAGTCTGAAACCGCATCCTACTGTGAATGGGTGCCATTCTGGAGCATACTTGGTGCGTAATAATGGTGTAAGGGCAGTACGTGCATATAGCATAAAGAATCCGTATCCGACACGAGCCTCAAGGTTTATACCAATTGGATTCATGTTTACGTCCTTTGTCAGGGTGTGCCTTTTGCCCAATTTATATCGTGAGCGTTCGTTGAAACGAAACTCTATTGATGGGCCAAAGGCAGCATATACATCGTCGCCACCTATGCGGTTAGACCATTCAAGCATGATAGGAAAGCGCAATGCCCAGTAGCTTAGATAGCTTTTAGAAGGACGCTTGTCGTCGCCTTCTTCGCTTTTGAATGGTTGCATACTTGTTATGCCGTCAACAGTGTTGAGCATATAGTCGGTATTGAAATGATGGCTGACACAGGCCAGCGACATAGCCGACGTTAAAGCCCAAGAGCTGTTGAATGGATATTCGAACGAGAATCCATTGATACCCCATTCCATTGACTTGCTGTCACGTGTATATATGCCAGCTGATGATGCACCGAATGCAGAGCCTGACAATATATTCAAACCGAAGAATATTCCTGGATAGTGGCTGTATTCCTGGCTTTTGCGTTTGTACGTTTTTCTGGGAATGAAGGGCGACGTTATATACACCTGTTCCACTTGTTGGCCGTCGAGGTATTGTGTCTCAAGTGTCTTCTCAAGCTCGCTACCATTAGCTTTGTAAACTTTTACATTTGTACGCTCGCCTGTTTGGCTTATTTCGTACTTCTGTTTGTTGAAGACAATAGTGGTGTCATATGTATTCTTGTTGGATATAGTGTCCTTGTCGGAGTTGTTGTACTGTGCTGATGCAATGGCAGGCATAATAGCCAATGTCAAGGCTAATGTTCTGATGTTCATAATTCCTGTTTATTAAATTTGTAGATATTGGTAAAAAGAGAAGTTGCTTTGTCTACCAACCTCTCTTGGTGTAGCATATTGTCATGATGTCTTCAGGCGAAAGTTCACCCTCGATGTATATAACAGCTCCTTTGCCTTTGCTTGTATGACTAAACAGAACGTATCGGTTTATGCCGTTGGCATGTGGTGGCATCATGTAATATCCGCTTGCTATGCTTCCGTTGTCAATAACCTCGCGTATCTTCTTTGCCGCACGTCTGTCTGTTTTAAGATGTGTATTGATGTCAGCAGCATATTTATCGGGGTATGTCAGACTCTTATATATAATAAGGTGGAATCCGCGCAGCTTGGTGTTCTTCATTACCACCATCTTGCATCCCTTCGAATGTCCGTATTGTTGGAATATGTTGTTGACGGCAAGACCCTCTTGTGCATTGGCCATGCCAAGACCGATTAGGATAAAGCAAATAGTCAGAGCTGTCCTAATCGATAACAGCGGAGGCTTATGCAGTATATTTAATAAGGTGTGCATAATATATATATGTTATAATATTAATAATGTGTATTGTCGTATTGTGATGCCAATTGCTCAATATAGATTATTGCATCATATCGAGAGCGCTAAATGGGTCTTCGTCATCGCAAGCCACAATCTGCAATGCATCGTCGGCCTGTTGTCTTATCACTTTAGGATTGGTATACACCTTTCCGTCTATTACGGCATAGTTTTGTGGCATTGGCTCAAATATATTCTTTATCGATGGTACAAGCAATACCAAAGCTATAGCTGCGGCTGCCACAGCCGATGCTGTCCATATACGTGGTTTTGTCAGAATATGATGTAGTGGGGTAGTGCGTATTGTTGGAGTTATGCTCTTTTCTTCTGTTTCAGAATAAAGTGTTGCCTCAGATGCAAGGCGCTCCTCGTCTACAAAACTGAACAAGGCACGTAGCGGACGCCACTCTTCAGGCACGTCGTCTCCAGCGAGTTGGAACCATGTGCGCAGTGTTGCTTCCTCGTCGTTGGTTGTTTTGCCCGACATATATCGCTCTATAAGCGTACGTATGTCGGTATTTTGCTTACCGTTATTGATGTTCTTTATCATAGCTTGCTTCCTTTCATCATTATTTTAATGTAAGTTTCGCGTATCTTAGTTCGCGCCCTTGACAGATTGCGACGCAGGTTATCGGCTGTACAACCGGTAATCTGCATAATCTCCTCGGCGGTGTAACCTTCTATCTCCTTCATTCTGAATATTTGTTGTTGCAATGGCGGCAACTGGTCAACGATGTTGAGTATCAGCCTTGCCTCGTCGCGCAGTTCGGCGCTTCTGTCATTTACGGCAATATCTATCTGTTCGGGCATTGTAGCAGTATGGCTTTCGTGCCGCTGTTGGTCCAGAAATAGGTTGTGTATCATAGTTATGGCAAGCGACTTTAGTTTGTCTTCGGCTTCAAGTTGTTCGCGCTTGTTCCATAGTCGCAGCATAACTTCCTGCACAAGGTCTTCGGCATTGTCTGCCGACCCTGTGACACTCAGCGCATAGCTTAACAGCTCGTTGCGCATGGGCAGGACGATATGGTTGAATTCGCTTGGTTTCATAACTGATACATACATATAACGTATGAAGTGGCCAAATCGGACATCGAAATGTAGAAAAAAGTATGAATTAAGCGATAAAAGTTGTAAAACACTCGAAAACCGACCTTTTTTTATTAACTTTGTACGATTTGTGTTTCAATATCAGAATATAATATATAAGCAACCAATAAATGGGCAAAGGAAAACTGGCGAAGTTCGCCGATATGGAAAGATATGAGAACGTGTTTCAGTATCCGTTCTCAGTAGCCGACAATGTGCCGTTCGACATGAAGGGTCATTGGCGTGATATGTATTTCAAGAACTCTAACCCTATAGTGCTGGAGCTTGGCTGCGGCAGGGGTGAGTATACCGTAGGACTTGCAAAGATGTTCCCCAACATCAACTTCATCGGTGTAGACATCAAGGGTGCGCGTATGTGGACAGGTGCTACACAGGCTCTGAATGAAGGATTGAAAAATGTTGCGTTCCTTAGAACCAACATCGAGATAATAGACCGTTTCTTCTCAGAGGGCGAGGTGCAAGAGATATGGCTCACCTTCAGCGACCCGCAGATGAAGAATCCACGCAAGCGTCTTACATCTACTTACTTTATGGAGCGCTACCGCAACTTCCTTCAGGATGGTGGTACAATACACTTGAAGACCGACTCAAACTTCCTCTTTACCTATACCACATATATGCAGCAGCACAACAATCTGCCGTTGCTGTTCCGTACAGAGGACCTTTATCATACTGAAGGACTTGACCCACAGACACAGGAAATACTGGGCATACAGACATATTACGAGAGTATGTGGATAGAGCGCGGACTCAATATCAAGTACATTAAGTTCTCGCTGCCTAAGGAAGGCGAGCTGACAGAACATGAAGTGGAGATTCCGCTTGACGAGTATCGCAGCTATAACCGAGATAAGAGAAGCCCTAAAACAACGGCATTGTAATTTTTGAGTATTATCAAAAACTCAAAATCGGCTTTGCCGACAACTCAAAATTCAAAACTCAAAATTCAAAACTCAATATAATGACATTATATCCTAAACTCATAATGGATGCGCTTGCAACCGTAACCTATCCCGGCAACAAGAAGAATCTTGTTGAGGCAGATATGGTGGCCGACAATCTGCGCATCGACGGAATGAAGGTGTCGTTCTCGCTCGTATTTCCCCGCGATACCGACCCTTTCCTCAAGTCAACAGTAAAGGCAGCCGAGGCTGCTATCCACTACCATGTATCTAAGGATGTGGAGGTGAACATTGGCACCGAATTCCTTTCAAAACCTCGTCCGGAAGTGGGCAAGCTTCTGCCTAATGTAAAGAACGTTATTGCCGTAAGCTCAGGAAAGGGTGGAGTGGGCAAGAGTACAGTGGCAGCCAATCTTGCCATAGCCTTGGCACGTCTTGGTTACAAGGTAGGACTGTTAGATTGTGACATCTTTGGTCCATCGGTTCCTAAGATGTTCCAGGTTGAGGATGCACGTCCATATGCGGTAAAGAAGGACGGACGCGACCTTATTGAGCCAATCGAGAAGTATGGCATCAAGGTGCTTTCTATCGGATTCTTCGTCAATCCCGACACCGCAACACTTTGGCGTGGCGGCATGGCATCCAACGCATTGAAGCAGCTTATAGCCGATGCCGATTGGGGAGACCTCGACTATTTTATACTTGATACACCTCCAGGAACAAGTGACATCCATCTTACATTGCTACAGACACTTGCCATCACAGGCGCTGTTATCGTGTCAACACCTCAGAATGTAGCCCTTGCCGACGCTCGTAAGGGTATAGATATGTACAGCAACGATAAGGTGAATGTGCCAATTCTTGGATTGGTAGAAAATATGGCATGGTTCACACCTGCCGAATTGCCAGAGAACAAGTACTATATCTTCGGCAAGGAAGGTTGCAAGAACCTGGCTAAGGAGATGAATGTGCCATTGCTTGCACAGATACCGCTTGTGCAGAGCATATGCGAGAACGGTGACAATGGAACTCCTGCAGCTCTCGATAATACATCTATCACAGGTCTTTCCTTCCTTAATCTTGCCCAGGCTGTTGTTACAGTTGTAAATCGCCGCAACAAGGAACAGACTCCCACACAGATCGTTAAGACGCACAACTAATTAGTTGGGCGTATCAAGTTGTAACTGACGATATTTTCGTCCATACTCGAAATTCTTGTTAAAGTTGATGCTTTTTTCGTCTATACTCGAAAAAACATTACTTTTGTGGAAAACTTCGAGTATGGACGAAAATATTGAATCAGTAAAAAGATTCTTCTTTTTAATTTGTATCATTAGTGTCCTGATTTTAATGGGACACTAATGATATTAAAATAATGCTTTAAAAAGCCATATATATTACTATATACTAAATGGGCAAGTATATTATATTAAATGGCAAAGTAATATATATTAAATGGTCAAGTAATATATATTAAATGGTCAAGTAATATATATTAAATTTACGACTAATTTAGTGATACTCTTTTTAGCAAGTATTTGTGGGCAAGATTAGCTTGATGATGAGGCTGATTGTGAATAAGTAGAAGTTGTAGGCAAATAGGTTGAAAGGATGTGTTATTAGCCTTGTCCAGTTGCTTTAAATCAATTAAATCTTAGAAAATGAATGTTTTTGCATAAAATGTTTGCGCACACAGCGAAAAGTTACTACCTTTGCATCGTCAAAAGGTTAATAGATTGTTTAGGTTAGTAGTAATAGATTTAGGTTTTTAGTTATTAGGTTTAAGGTAAATTGAACGATTGTTTAACAGGTAACGATGAGAGTCCGTGAGGATTTTCATTCCTACGAAAAAGATTTTTAGTTAAACATACGCACGACGGCGCAGCTCGATGAGAGTTGCGCCGTCTTGTTTTTAGGCACGTTTCAATATCATCTCACGGCTTTTTAGGCACAACAAATCGTTATTAACTATACAATATCACGCTCTTTTAGTCATAATACCACACATGTGGTATGCCAAATAGCTATATTATGCTATTGCTTGATGGTGGAGTTTGTCGTAACTTTGCAATCGTGAAAACAAGATAATTGAATCACGAATAATAACAATTAAATAAAGAAAGGGCAATAACAATGAGCAACAAGAAACTACATTTTGAGACACTCCAATTGCATGTAGGACAGGAACAGCCAGATCCAGCAACCGACGCACGTGCTGTGCCTATTTATCAGACCACAAGTTATGTGTTCCGCAACTCGCAACATGCTGCCGACCGTTTTGGTTTGCGCGATGCTGGTAATATATACGGACGCCTTACCAACTCAACACAGGGTGTGTTCGAAGACCGTGTAGCTGCCCTTGAAGGTGGTGTTGCTGGTCTTGCAGTTGCTTCTGGAGCTGCCGCCGTGACTTATGCTTTGCAGAACATAGTGCAGAATGGCGACCATATTGTAGCTGCCGACAACCTGTATGGAGGTTCATTCAACCTCATTACACATACCCTCGCCACTCAGGGTGTAACCAATACAATTGTCAATGTAAACGACCTTGAGGCTCTGGAGGCTGCCATCCAGCCCAATACCAAGGTAGTGTATGCAGAGACATTTGGCAATCCTAACTCTGACGTCACCAATCTTGAGGCTGTGGCAGAAGTGGCACATCGCCATAACATACCGTTTATCGTGGACAATACCTTCGGTACACCTTATATTATACGTCCTATTGAGCACGGAGCAGACGTTGTTGTTCATTCGGCTACCAAGTTTATCGGTGGTCATGGCTCAAGCCTCGGCGGTGTGATTGTAGACGGTGGTACATTCGACTGGAAGGCTAATGCAGACAAGTATCCTACACTTGCCAAACCAGACCCAAGTTATCATGGAGCCGTATTTGCCGATGTGGCAGGCAAGGCAGCCTTTGTTACTCGCATACGTGCCGTAATCCTTCGTGACACTGGTGCAACAATATCTCCATTCAATGCGTGGATTCTGCTTCAGGGACTTGAGACTCTTTCGCTTCGTGTAGAGCGTCATGTTGCCAATGCACTTAAGGTGGTGCAGTATCTTGCCAAAAATCCAAAGGTAGAGAAAGTTAACCATCCTTCGCTATCTACACATCCCGACCACGAATTGTATAAGAAGTACTTCCCAAATGGCGGTGGCTCTATCTTCACATTCGAAATTAAGGGAGGACAGGAAGCTGCATGGAAGTTTATCGATCACTTGAAGATATTCTCGCTACTTGCTAATGTAGCCGACGTCAAGAGCCTTGTGATTCATCCTGCAACTACAACCCACTCGCAGATGTCTCCAGAAGAACTTGCACAGCAGCACATAACACCATCTACAGTACGTCTAAGTATCGGTGTGGAGCATATCGATGACATTATCGACGACTTGCAGCAGGCTTTCGACGCAATTTAATAATCCGTTTTGCCGATAAAGCCGACTTCTGATGCGATTAAAGTATGTATAACCAATAAGACAAAGCATTTATGACTAAGATAGCAAAGAAACTAACCGAGCTAATCGGCAATACACCGTTGCTCGAACTTGAGGCCTTCTCGCAAAAACGCAATTTGGAAACGCCTATCATAGCAAAGGTAGAATTCTTCAATCCGGGTGGCAGTGTTAAAGACCGTGTGGCACTTGCAATGATTGAGGATGCAGAGCGCAGTGGCAAGTTGCGCCCTGGAGCAACAATCATTGAACCTACAAGTGGCAACACAGGTGTAGGATTGGCGCTTGTCTCAGCTGTTAAAGGATATAAGCTCATTTTGACAATGCCCGAAACAATGAGTGTAGAGCGCCGTAATCTTGTGAAAGCTTACGGCGCCACTGTAAAACTTACACCGGGAAAGGACGGTATGGCGGGTGCTATTCGTGCTGCAGAGGAGCTGAGAGACGCGACTCCTGGTTCTGTAATACTGCAGCAGTTTGAGAATCCTGCAAATCCACAAAGCCACTATGATACAACTGGTGTGGAGATATGGAACCAAACAGACGGCAAGTTAGACATATTTGTTGCTGGTGTAGGTACGGGTGGAACAGTGTCGGGTATAGGCAAACGTCTTAAGGAAAATAATCCTGCTGTAAGGATTGTTGCAGTAGAGCCTGCCTCGTCACCCGTATTAAGTGGCGGCAAGAGTGGTCCGCACAAGATTCAGGGCATAGGTGCCGGCTTTGTGCCAAAGACATATAACTCTAATGTTATAGATGAGGTGCTGCAGGTGGAGAACGATGACGCCATTCGCACTGGTCGCCAACTTGCTGCCGAAGAAGGTCTGCTTGTAGGCATAAGCTCAGGTGCGGCGGTATATGCAGCTACACAGCTGGCAAAGCGTCCCGAGAATAAAGGCAAGCGCATTGTGGCTTTGCTGCCAGATACAGGCGAGCGTTATCTTTCAACAGTGTTGTATGCTTTCGACGAGTATCCGTTGTAAATAGGGTAGAGTATGCCATAACTATTAAAATAAGAAAGGAGATGCGGTATGTATGCCGTATCTCCTTTTCATATAGCGTTGTTTGCGCAAACTTAATGCAAAGCCATTAATATTTGTTTACATTGTGCCATAATCTTATGGGTCTTCTTTGTTTGTTTGACCTTTTTTGGCTATATTTGCACTCGAAACTTAAAAATACTCGTAACAAATATCTATGACAACATTAACATTCATGATTGTATTAGCTTTCGTGTTCGGATATGCATGCATAGCCACCGAAAGCCTAACTAAGATAAACAAAGCGGCAATAGCCTTGCTTATGTTTGTTGTGTGCTGGACGCTGTACATGTTTGACCCTATGCAGTATCTTTCAGCAATGCATCCCGACTATACAGGCGGGTTGGCAGGCATGGCAGAGAAAGTTACATCAATTATACAAGAGCACTTGGGCGATACATCCACCACACTCTTCTTCCTTATGGGTGCTATGACTATTGTGGAGATAGTCGACCAAAATGGTGGTTTCAATTGGGTGCGTACCGTGATGAAAACACGCTCAAAACGTGCCTTGATGTGGCGAATAGCCTTCATGACATTTATATTGTCCGCTATTCTCGATAATTTGACTACAAGTATTGTGATGATTATGATTCTGCGCAAGCTCGTTGCCGACCGTCAGGACCGTATCATATATGCCTCGCTTGTAATTATCGCTGCCAACTCGGGTGGAGCCTTCTCGCCGATAGGCGACGTAACTACAATCATGTTATGGAACAAAGGACTTATAACTGCCGTAGGTGTTATCAGCGAAATACTTATCCCGTCGCTCGTGTCGATGATTATACCAGCGTTTATCTTGCAATATCAGCTCAAGGGAGAGTTGCATGTGCCTGAGGCAAATAGCGGTACCGAGGCAGATCTTGGCGACTTTACCGAACTACAGCGCCGTGCTGTATTCTGCATTGGTGTTGGTGGCTTGATGTTTGTGCCAGTGTTCAAGAGCATTACACACTTGCCTCCATTTGTAGGCATATTGCTTGTTCTCGGTGTGTTGTGGACTACAACAGAGCTGTTCTACAGCCATTTGCATCGTGGACACGACCAAGGAGGCACAATGAAACGTGTAAGCAATCTGCTCTCGCGTATAGATATGTCAACCATTCTTTTCTTCCTCGGCATACTTATGGCTGTGGCTTGTCTATCTGAAGTAGGCGTTCTGCAGGCTCTTGGTCAAGGTCTTAACGTTTGGTTTGATGGTAACCACTATATCGTAACTGGTATTATCGGTGTACTTTCAAGTATTGTAGACAATGTGCCACTTGTTGCAGGATGTATGGGTATGTATCCTGTTGCTCCTACTGGTGATATGGCTGTGGACGGTATCTTCTGGCAACTTCTTGCCTATTGTGCCGGTGTAGGTGGCTCAATGCTCATTATTGGTAGCGCCGCAGGCGTGGTGGTTATGGGCTTGGAGAAGATAACCTTCGGCTGGTATATGAAGAAGATTACGTGGATAGCATTTGTTGGCTATTTCGTCGGCATTGTATGCTATTGGGCTTTGCGTACGTTCGTATTCTAAACATAAAGGCTGCGGCTTAAGCCGCAGCCACTTATGGTTTATATCTTAAAATCGTTCAAACCTTTAGCTAATACCAATATAACGTTTTTTATGTACGATAATGTAAAATTTCTGTACAAAAACGCAACTACTTATCTTGTCTAATACGTAATTTTGTATCAGAAACTAAAGCGAACTAATTACTGAACAAACATAAATAATTTTGCAAATGAAAAAACAGCACATCTCATTGATTTTGGGTGCTATGGCACTGGGTGTAGAGGCAATGGCGCAAGAGCGTCCTAATGTAATCTACGTCTTTCCAGACCAATACCGCAACTATGCAATGGAGTTTTGGGCGCAACCTGATTTTGCCGGACAGCTAAACTCAGCTTCCGACCCAGTTCATACGCCTAACATCAATCGGTTCGCACGCGAGAGTGTGGTTCTGTCGTCAGCTCAGAGCAATTGCCCGTTGAGTAGTCCTCATCGTGGCTCGCTTCTAACTGGTATGTATCCTAACCGTAGCGGAGTGCCTCTCAACTGCAACTCAAGTCGTCCTATCTCATCACTTCGCAAAGACGCTACTTGCTGGAGCGATGTAATGAGCCAGGCTGGTTATGATTGTGCATATATAGGTAAGTTGCACACCGATTTCCCTACAAAGAACTCTCCTCAGCATCCTGGCGATTATGTAGAGACACAGCGTCCTGTTTGGGATGCATATACAGAGCCTCAGAATCGTCATGGTTTCAATTATTGGTACTCTTATGGTACATTCGACGAGCATAAGAATCCACATTATTGGGATACAGAGGGCAATCGTCATGAACCACATGAGTGGTCGCCTACTTACGAGGCAAAGAAGGCCATTGAGTACATTCAGAACAAGAATGGACAGCGCGATGGATCGAAGCCGTTCTTCCTTATGGTTGGTATGAATCCGCCTCACAGCCCGTATCGTACACTGAACGACTGTATGGAGGAGGACTATAACCTATACCGTGATGTTCCAATAGACAAGCTTTTGGTTCGTAAGAATGCCAACCGCGATATGGCTAAGGCTGAGTCGGCACGCTATTACTTCGCTTCGGTTACTGGTGTTGACCGTGCTTTCGGTATGATTCTTGATGCGCTTAAGGAGGCTGGTCTCGACGAGAATACTGTAGTGGTATTTAGCTCTGATCACGGTGAGACAATGTGCTCGCAGAATACTGACGACCCAAAGAACTCGCCTTATACCGAGTCGATGAACGTTCCATTCATCATCCGTTATGGTTCGCGTCTTAAGCCACACGTTGACAATCTGCTCCTTTCATCGCCTGACATCATGCCTACAATGCTTGGTATGGCAGGTTTGCACGATAAGATTCCTGCAGAGATTCAGGGTGTCGACTATTCTCCATTGTTCTATCAGCCAGGTTCGGAGAGCGTAAAACGTCCGGATGCAGCATTATACATCCAGAACATGGACGGCAACAAGGATGCTCAGGGCAACGTTGTCGACTACTTCCCATCAGCACGTGGCATCAAGACACATCAGTATACATTGGCTGTATATATTGATCGCAATAACAATCGCGACCATGTATTGCTGTTTGATGATAAGGCCGACCCGTACCAGCTTAATAATATTGCTGACACTAAGGAAGGCAAGGCTGCCATTAAGAAATTGTACAAGCGTATGGGCGAGCTGCTTACCGAGATTGACGACCCTTGGATTTCGCGTGGCATCTACAAGCGTGTTGCCAAGCAGCTTAAGTAAGCGAAATTGTGCTTATATAATAAAATAGTGCTTATATAATAAATAGGATACCATAATTAATAAATAGATAACAATGATGCGAAATCTTAAGTGTATCTTTGCCTTGGTTTTGGCTCTTACAATGGGCTTGACATCAGCTTCGGCTAAAGTGGTTCTTACCGTAAAGAATACTGGAAATGAACAGCGTCACGAGGTTGTGGCCTTCGATGCCAAGAAGGTTTGGCAGAAACTATGTGTTGCAGAAGGCACACCAATTAGGGTAAAGGACCTTTACAACCTCGAGGTACCAAGTCAGCTTACTCATGACAACAAGCTGCTTGTTGAGACTAACGTAATTCCTGGTGGAGTGGCTAAGTTTAATGTAGTGGCAGGCACACCTCGCAAGACTACCAACTATACAGACGGCAAGTTGTATGCGTGGCGCGTGGATGACTTTACATGGGAGAACGATAAGTGCTCTTATCGTGCTTATGGTCCAGCTTTGCAACGTACAGGAGAGAAGGCTTTTGGTATTGACGTATGGCTAAAGAGCACTCCTTATCTCGATGTAGAACGCCGCTATGCTGTTGTGTTTGACGGACACAAACGCGCTGATGTGCTTGAGGCTGCCGGACATAAGGCTGAGGCTGACTCTATACGTGGTGAGGTATCTTTGCACCTTGAGCATGGTACAGGACTTGATTGTTACAATGTAGGTCCGTCGCTCGGTTGCGGTACACCAGGTGTGCTTATCGGCGACAGTATAGTATTCCCTTACTGCTTTAAGGAAGTGCGCGTGCTTGATAACGGTCCGCTGCGCTTTGTGGCTGAATTTGTGTATAACAAAACGAATATCGGAAATCAGAATATTACAGAACATCGTATTATAAGCCTTGACAAAGGCTCTTATTTCAATAAAATGACCGTCTGGTACGAAGGTTTAGTGAAACCTATAGATGTGGTAGGCGGTGTAGTCGTGCACACAGATAATCCTTATGACCTCAAATTAGAGTCTGATTTCGTTGCGTATACCGACCCAACCGACAGTCCTAAGAAGCATAACTTTGAGATTTATGTGGCAGCACTCTTCCCAGGTGGCGCCGACAAGACAATGCTGGTTAAGGACCCTTGGCATCATAAGGCAGGCATCGTGGGTAATGCTGTTGGTGTGAAGCGCGGCTTGAATAACAACGAGCCTTTCAGCTATTATTTTGGTGCCGGATGGTGCGAGAGTGGCATTCCAAATCAACGCTTTTGGCATGAGAACATAAGATTGTTCCTCGACAATTTGAGTAAACCGCTTATTGCCGATGTCGTTAGCGAGTAATACGTAAAAAGATGCTGGCAATCGTATCTTAAAAGATGTGTCACATTATTATATAAATAGGTAATGAACAAAAAATATTAACGAACAAAAAATTAACGAACAAAATAAATATATATTTATGGCAAAGATTATAACCCTTGGCGAGATTATGCTTCGCCTTTCTCCAGTCGGTAACGACCGTTTTATCCAGTCAGAAACCCTTCGCGTCATTCCTGGTGGCGGTGAGGCTAACGTAGCTGTTAGTTTAGCTAATTATGGTCATGAGGCTTACTTTGTGAGCAAGCTTCCTAAGCATGAGATTGGTCAGATGGCAGTTAACGCATTGCGTCGTTATGGTGTAGATACAAGTTTTGTTGCTCGTGGTGGCGACCGTGTAGGTCTATACTATGCTGAAACAGGTGCTTCAATGCGTCCGTCAAAGGTTGTTTACGACCGTGCTCACTCTGCTATTGCAGAGGCTAAGCCTGAGGATTTCGACTTCGATGCTATTATGGAAGGTGCTCAGTGGTTCCACTGGAGTGGCATTACTCCTGCTATCAGCGACAATGCAGCCGAGCTTACACGTCTTGCTTGTGAGGCTGCTAAGCGTCACGGTGTAACAGTGAGTGTTGATCTCAACTTCCGTAAGAAGCTTTGGACATCAGAGAAAGCTATCTCTGTAATGCGTCCTTTGATGAAGTATGTTGACGTTTGCATAGGCAACGAGGAAGACGCACAGCTCTGCCTTGGCTTTAAGCCTGACGCTGACGTTGAGGGTGGACAGACCGACGCAAGTGGCTATCACAAGATCTTTGAGCAGATGAAGCAGGAGTTTGGCTTCAAGTATGTTGTTTCTACTCTACGTGAGAGCTTCTCGGCAACACATAATGGTTGGAAGGCTCTTATCTATAACGGCGAGGAGTTCTATGAGAGCCGTCGTTATGACATTATGCCTATTATCGACCGTGTAGGTGGTGGCGACTCATTCTCAGGTGGTCTTATCCATGGTTTGCTTACAAAGCCTACACAGGGTGAAGCTCTTGAGTTTGCCGTTGCAGCTTCGGCATTGAAGCACACTATTAATGGTGACTTCAACCTTGTTACTGTTGATGAGGTAGAGGCTTTGGCAGCTGGTAATGCTAATGGTCGTGTACAGCGATAAATAAAGGCTAAAAGCCTCACCCACGTCCCATCCCAATAGGGGAAGATTGGTATGCTGATATTGCTTATAAAAGTTTTGATACAGCTTTTATACATATAATATACAGCTGATAAAAGGAATGAGGGAGCTTAAGCTTTATATAATAATAACTTTATTTTAAACAACAATTTGCCCAACATACCGCTCCTCTCCCTATGGGGGGAGGTGATGGGGTAGGGCTTTTCATTTATCATTAATCATTATGGCTAAATTCAACAAACAGCAGGTGCTTGCAAAGATTACCGAGACTGGTATGGTGCCTGTATTCTATAATAAAGACGTAGAGATAGCAAAGAACATCGTAAAGGCTTGCTATGATGGTGGTGTTCGTGCATTCGAGTTTACCAACCGTGGTGACTTCGCTCACGAGGTATTCGCAGAGGTAGTTAAGTTTGCAGCTAAGGAATGTCCAGATATGGCAATGGGTGTAGGCTCTATCGTTGACGCTCCTACAGCATCTCTTTACATCCAGCTTGGTGCTTGCTTTGTAGTAGGTCCGTTGTTCAACCCAGACGTAGCAAAGGTTTGCAACCGTCGTCTTATTCCTTATACACCAGGATGTGGCTCAGTAACCGAGGTTGGTATGGCTCAGGAGATGGGTTGCGATCTTTGTAAGGTATTCCCTGGTGACGTCCTTGGTCCTAACTTTGTTAAGGGCTTGAAGGCCCCAATGCCTTGGTCGCTTATCATGGTTACAGGTGGTGTGTCTCCAGATGCTGATAACATAGCTTCTTGGATTAAGGCTGGTGCCAACTGTGTTGGTATGGGCTCTAAGCTTTTCCCGAAGGCCACTATCGCTGCTGGTGATTGGAAGGCAGTGAGCGACAAGTGCCGTGAGTCTTTGGCTTTTGTTGCACAGGCTCGTGAGAAGAAGTAACAAATAATAAAGGTGTCTCCTCTGCCCAACAAGTGGAGGAGCTCCTTCTCAATAGATTAAAATCTATTCTTTTAAAACAAATTTAATGGAACAAGTATTCAGTTATATTATCAGTCTGGGTGCATCGGTGATGATGCCTATCCTTTTTACCATTATCGGTCTCTGTATCGGTATGAAATTTGGTAAGGCATTCAAGTCGGGACTCTATGTAGGTGTCGGCTTCGTTGGACTTGGTGTGGTTACAGCTTTGCTTACCAGCAATTTCAATGATCCATTGAAGTGCATCTCAGACATCTATCATCTACAGCTTAATGTATTTGACATGGGCTGGCCTGCAGCAGCAGCTGTTGCATACAATACAGCCGTTGGTGCGCTTATCATCCCTATCTGTCTTGGTGTGAACTTCCTTATGCTTATCACAAAGACTACCCGTACTGTGAACATCGACCTTTGGAACTATTGGCATTTTGCCTTTATTGGTGCCGTAGTATACTTTGTTATGGGCGAGAGCCTTATCTGGGGTTACTTTGCTTCTATCGTTTGCTACATCATCACATTGGTGTGTGCCGACCTTACAGCAGAGAAGTTTCAGAAGCACTACGACCTCGATGGTATCTCTATACCACAGCCGTTCTGCCAGAGCTTCGTGCCATTTGCTGTTATCCTAAACAAGGCATTAGACTATATTCCCGGTTTCTCTAAGCTCGACATCGATGCAGAGGGAATGAAGAAGAAGTTTGGTGTATTGGGCGAGCCTCTCGTTCTTGGTGTTATCGTAGGTATGCTCATTGGTTGGGCAGCACAGCTTGACATCAAGAAGGTGCTCTTCCTCGGTGTTACAATGGGTGCAGTTATGGAGCTTATCCCACGTATCACATCTCTCTTTATCGAGGGTTTGAAGCCTATCTCGGAGAAGACCCAGGAACTTGTAAAGACCAAGTTCAACGGCAAGAAGGTATACATTGGTATGAGCCCAGCCTTGGTTATCGGTCATCCAACAACACTCGTTGCTTCGGTTATCCTTATTCCGGTTATCCTTGCATTGGCAGTGTTCCTCCCAGGCAACCAGTTCCTTCCATTGGCATCGCTTGCAGGTATGTTCTATCTCTTCCCAATGGTATTGCCGTTTACAAAGGGTAATGTGGTTAAGACCCTCATCATCGGTCTTGTAACCCTCATTATCGGTTTGTACTTTGTAACAGACATGGCTCCTGACTTTACACTTGCAGCCAATCAGGTATACGAGGCTACACATGATGCAACAGCACATATCCCCGAAGGATTCTCGGGTGGTGCTCTCGACTTTGCCGCTTCGTTCTTTGGATGGACTATATACAAGCTCTCTTGCCATATCAAGTACGTTGGTCCGGCAGTGCTCGTTATCATTACCCTTGGTATGATGCTCTACAACCGCAGCCGCATCATAAAGGAAGAGAAGGCAGCTAAATAAGTAAGTCAATAGACTAAAGAATATAAGAAACTTATTAAATCACAATAAACAAATGAAGAAATTTTTTATCACTGCTGCCGTAGCCCTCATGTCAATGTCGGCAATGGCACAGAAAACCAACTATGAGGTGCGTTGGGCTAATCACCCAGAGGATGCAAAGCATTACACAACAGAGCGTCTGCGCAAAGAGTTTCTCATTGAAAAGGTATTTGCTCCTAATGAGGTAAACTGGACCTACTCTATGTACGACCGTTTCCTTATGGGTGGTGCCGAGCCAACCGACGCTCCTATCAAGCTTGAGCCAATCGAGCCATTGCTCGCAAAGACTTTCCTTGAGAACCGCGAAATTGGTATCATCAACATCGGCGGTCCTGGCGTTGTAGAGGTAGACGGCAAAAAGTACGACCTTAACTTCCAGGAGGGTATCTATGTTGGTCGATCTACAGAGAAGAATCCTAATAATATTACTCTCACAAGCAAGGACCCAAAGAACCCTGCCAAGTTCTATATGAACAGTGCCACAGCTCACGCTTCATATCCTACAAAGCGCGTGACATTGAAGGAGGCTAATAATATCAAGGCTGGTTCGCTTGCCGAGAGCAATGACCGTGTTATACATCAGCTCATTATTAATGGTGTTGCAGGTGTTCGCACATGCCAGTTGCAGATGGGTGTTACTGAGCTTAAGACAGGTTCGGTTTGGAATACAATGCCTGCTCACACACACATTCGTCGTATGGAGACATATCTCTACTTCAAGGTTCCAGAAGGTCAGCGTATATGCCACTTGATGGGCGAGCCACAGGAAACACGCCCAATGTGGTTGGATAATGAGCAAGCTGTTATATCTCCGCAATGGTCTATCCACTGTGCTGCTGGTACAAGCAACTACACATTTATCTGGGGTATGGCAGGCGAGAACCTCGACTACACAGATATGCAGAAGATTAAGACTACTGATTTAAAATAAACAATACTACTATGGACAAAATGTTTTCACTTGAGGGCAAGGTAGCTCTCGTTACCGGTGCCGCTTATGGCATTGGCTTCGCTATGGCGGAGGCTCTTTATAATGCAGGCGCAAAGATTGCGTTCAACTGCCGTTCACAGCATCACATGGATCAGGCTCTTGCCGACTATAAGGCTAAGGGTATTGATGCTCATGGTTATATCTGCGACGTTACAAACGAGGAGCAAGTTAAGCAGATGGTTGCCGACATCGAGAAGGAACTCGGTGTTATCGATATTCTTGTAAACAATGCAGGTATTATCAAACGTATACCTATGACAGAGATGTCTGTAGAGGACTTCCGTCAGGTTATCGATATCGACCTCAACGCTCCGTTCATCGTATCTAAGGCTGTTATCCCTGGCATGAAGGCTAAGGGCCACGGCAAGATTATTAACATCTGCTCTATGATGTCTGAGCTTGGTCGCGAGACTGTATCGGCTTATGCTGCCGCTAAGGGTGGCTTGAAGATGCTTACACGCAACATTTGCTCTGAGTTTGGCGAGGACAACATCCAGTGCAACGGCATTGGCCCTGGTTATATTGCTACTCCTCAGACAGCTCCTTTGCGCGAGCGTCAGCCGGATGGTTCACGTCATCCATTTGACAGCTTTATTGTTGCTAAGACACCTGCTGCACGTTGGGGTACACCTGAAGACCTTATGGGTCCGGTTGTTTTCCTTGCCAGCGATGCTTCAAACTTCGTAAATGGTCATATCCTTTACGTTGATGGTGGTATCTTGGCTTACATTGGCAAGCAGCCATAATGTATATGAATCTCATAATACAATTTAGTGCTACGTGTGTGTAAAAGACACGGCACAAAGAAGAGTTAGCCCGGTTAGCTTGTTTATCAACTTAACCGGGCTTTTCTTGTTTATAAAAAATAGGAGGTACGGCAAATCGGTAGCCATACCTCCAAATACTTATAATTTATTTAATTTTCGCAAGTCCAATTATTTGTTGTCTTTATTTTGTTCCTGCATCTTTTTCCTGACTTCGTCATTGCGTACCCAATAAATCTTCATCAAAGAGTTTGGCGATTTTCTGATGTCTTGCCATCAGCATTGTTTGGGTGTAAACCTCCTTGTTCAGAGGTAGCTTAATTTGTATGGTTGTGATGTTTTTTGCTAATGCAAGCCCCTTGTCTACGCTCATCTTAACCTCTGAGACTTTCAGCATACGCTCCAATTCCTTGTACACTTTCAAAGCCACAAAACAGATGCATATATGAGCCTCGATGCGTTTGCGTGTAAAGTGAAACATGGGATGTATCTCTATCTTTGATTTGGCTATACGGAAAGCCCGTTCTACGTGCCAAAGGTTGTGGTATGCTGTGTATACATCCTGTATTGGTATATCCGTATTGGTGAGATATCCTTTTAGGCCGTCCCATTCACACGCGTCACGCTCCTCACCATACAAATCGAGTTGAGGATGACGGCGGGATTCTTCCTTGAAAATCCATTCCTTTGCTTCATTGACAAGATTTTCGACCTCATCTTCACTATATGCAACACCAATCGTTGCAAGTTCCTTCATCTTGCCACCGATTTTCTCAACAACAATAACTCAGATATTGCCGGATGGATATTTCTTTTTGCGGACAAACATAGTTAAAATACCTTTCGTGTCACCCAATATTAGGTGACACAAAGATACAAAATATTGTTTATCCACCAGTTATAAAATACGTGTTTTTTGAGTGACGAAGTCAGGAAAAAGGAACATAAGATAAGCCCATTGAGATTAATCGGAGTTGGAGTTTTTCTGGTTTTATGTGGTGAGAAGTTTATATGAAGTCTTATTAAATAAATAAGCAGATTCAAAGAAGCGTATCAAGACTTGTCGTTTGGTTTTGGTGCGCTTATTTTTTTGTTTTTCTTCTATAAGTATAATATCGGTATATTTTCTGTATATTGTATATTTTTTACGTTTATTTGCATTGTTGTTGTTTTTTTGATTTTTTTCCATAAAATGATTGCTGTTTATAAAAAAATATATAACTTTGCAAAAAAATTATTGCTAACATCTTGATGATGTATTCGCAATATCAATTAAACCTATGAAATATTATAGATAAAGCATTTAATATAAACCATATAAATCGTTCTAACAAAAGAATTAAACCATAAACAACATAAACGCATCCAGCAATGGGTGTAAAAATTCATAATTACATTAAACTTACTACTTTATGCAAAACAAACAAAAAATCGGCATAGGGGGGGTAATTGGTGCAGCATTTCTGTTGCCGTTATCAACCTTCGCTGCTGACAATGCCATTGGCAGCAATAGCGCCAATGCTGTAAGTTTGCTGAAGCCCAAGGCCGAGACAGTTGCATTCGCCGATCAGCAGGCGAAGCATCAGAAAGTTACCGGTCAGGTGGTTGACGAAAACGGTGAAACCGTAATTGGTGCATCCGTTGTTTTGAAGAGCAACCCCAAGGTTGGCGCAGTAACTGACGCAGATGGTAAATTTACACTAACCGTATCAAACACTAAGGACGTACTCGTTGTATCATACCTCGGCTATCAGTCGCAGGAGGTACCTATGAAGGGTAAGACCATCTTCTCGATTACTCTTAAGGAAGATGCCAAGCAGCTTGGCGACGTTGTGGTAACGGCTTTCGGTGCCACACAGAAGAAGGAGACTGTGGTAGGTTCAGTGCAGCAGGTTAAGCCTGAGAGTCTGCGTGTGCCTTCAGCAAGTATTTCTTCATCATTCGCCGGCCGTCTGTCGGGTGTCATCGCCACACAGAGCAGCGGTCAGCCTGGTGCCAATGGTTCTGACTTCTACATCCGTGGTATTGCCACCATTAGTGGTGCCAAGTCTCCGCTTATCGTTATGGATGGTATGGAGATTTCGCAGGACGACCTCAACCACCTCGACCCAGACGTAATTGAGAGCTTCTCTATCCTTAAGGACGCCTCTGCCACCGCCATGTATGGTTCGCGTGGTGCCAACGGTGTGCTCATCATTACAACAAAGAGCGGTCAAGACCTCGACCGTCCGAAGATTTCGTTCCGTGTGGAGGCCAACGTCACTATGCCTACATCAAAGCCTAAGTTTGTCGACGGCGCACGCTTCATGGAGCTGTTCAACGAGGCTGTGACCAACGAAGGCACTGGCAACACTCTCTACACAGCCGAGCAGATTGCAAACACTCGCAATCATGTTAATGGCGAGGTGTTCCCTGATGTCAACTGGTATAAGGAGATGTTCAAGACAGCATCTTACAACCAGAAGGCCAACATGAACGTGCGTGGTGGTACAAGCAAGATTGTGTACTTCATGAACCTCAACGTGAGCCATGAGACTGGTATGTTGCGCAATCGCAGTAAGGAGTACTACTCTTACAACAACAACATCGACTACATGCGCTATGCTTTCCAGAACAACATCGACTTCAACATGTCTAAGTCGTCGAAGATCTCACTCCACCTCTATGCTGGTCTCGACAACATGCACGGTCCGCTTGCTGGCAGCAACGACATCTCTCGTTCTTTGAACGACCTCTACTCGCAGATGATGAACGCCAACCCGGTGCTCTTCCCTATCAAGTACGACAGCGAGGGCGACGAGTGGGTACACTGGGGCTATCGTCAGCTTGCCAACGGTGGTAACTTCAACCCTATGGCACGCCTCGTGAGCGGCTATCAGGACTCATTTGCAAGTACCATCACAGCCAACTTGAACTTTGACCAGAAACTTGACTTCATTACCAAGGGACTCGGCTTCCACGTGATGTTCTCATTCAAGAACTGGTCGAAGAGTACTACTTTCCGTTCGCTCAACTTCAACCACTACGAGCTGAAGAACTATACTCAAAACGAGGACGGCACATTCTCATATGTGCAGACTCCTAAGGGCGATCCGTCTAAGCCAGTGCTTAGCAACTCAGGTCAGAACGCCGGCGACCGTCGCTACTATGCTCAGGCATATTTCGACTACAACCGTTCGTTCGGCGACCATACCGTTACGGGTATGCTCCTCTGGAACATCAACCAGTACAGTTCGAACATGTATTCTGACAATGTGCTCGCTTCTCTGCCACAGCGCAAGATAGGTTTCGCTGCACGTGCCACATACGACTATAAGCACCGCTACCTCATTGAGTTCAATGCCGGTTACAACGGTTCGGAGCAGTTTGCCAAGGGCCATCAGTGGGGCTTCTTCCCATCAGTAGGTTTGGGCTATAACATCAGCGAGGAGAAATTCTGGGAGCCTGTGAAGAGCGTTATTTCAAACTTCAAGATCCGTGGTACTTACGGTCTTGTAGGTAACGACCAGTATGGCTACGAGCGTTTCATCTATCGTGAGGACGTAGCTCTCACCGGCAACGGTTCGTTCACAACTGGTTTGCCAGGCAACTTCGTTACATACTCAGGTCCGGGATGGAACCGTCTGCGCAACGAGAACGTGTCATGGGAGATAGGTCATAAGCTCGACCTCGGTTTCGACATGCAGCTCTTCAACGCTCTCGACATCACCTTCGACTGGTTCCGCGAGCGTCGTACCAATATCTTCCAGCAGAAGCTCTCTATACCTAACTACTTGGGAACTGCCAACACCAAGATCTACGGTAACCTTGCTGAGGTAATCAACAAGGGATTTGATATGGCTGTGAACTACAGCAAGCGTATCAACAACGATCTCTCTATCCAGTTCCAGGGTACATTCACCTACAACAACAACAAGATTTCGGTATACGACGAGGCTCCGGGCAAGCGCGAGGCCATGAAGAGCCAGGGCAAGAACGTCAACACAGTATGGGGTTACGTGGCCAACGGTCTCTACATCGACAAGGCTGACATCGCCAACAACCCGACATCGACCCTTGGCAACATCGCTATCGCTCCTGGCGACATCAAGTATGTTGACCAGCCCGACCGCGACGGCAATTATGACGGACGCATCACATCCGACGACCAGGTGCCATTGGGCGTAAGCGTTCCTAAGATTATCTACGGTTTCGGTCCGTCAGTAGGCTACAAGAACTGGGACTTCTCGGTATTCTTCCAGGGTCGTGGCAACGTGGCTCTCATGCTTAGCGACATCCAGCCGTTCGGTTCTTCTTACCGCCGTGGCGTATTGGAGTTTATTGACGAGGACCACTGGAGTCCAGACAACCAGAACCCGAACGCCAAGTATCCGCGTCTGACCGACAACTACAACAACCACAACACAGTATCTTCAAGCTACTGGTTGCGCAACGGTAGATTCCTCAAGCTCAAGAACGCAGAGATTGGCTACTCACTGAAGAACATGCGATTCTATGTAAACGGTACCAACCTGCTCACATTCTCACCGTTCAAGAAGTGGGATCCTGAGATGGGCGGTGGCAACTACACCACCAAGTACCCGACACAGATGACCGTTAACGTAGGTGTTCAACTCACAATTAATTAAAAAAACAATATGAAAATTCTAAATAAAGCAATCATAGGCTGCATGCTCGCTGCGGGACTCACGATGACATCGTGCGACTACCTTGACGTAATCCCTGACGAGACAACCACTGGCACCGACATGACCAAAGACCGTCAGGCAGCCCTTAACTATCTGTACTCTTGCTACGGATATTTGCCTACACCTAATGCCGGACCTACGTCGCTCGACTTCCTTACCGGTGACGAGGTGGTGACAGCTTTCGAGCATGAGACATTCGCCGCTTTCCCGAAGGGCAACTATTCTGCATCAACCCCAGTTATCAGCTACTGGAACACTCTGTATCAAGGTATACGCCAGTGCTACATGTTCCAGGACGAACTTAACAAAACTGGCAACTTCCACGGACTGGCAGACAAGGACCGCAACGACTACAAGGCACAGGTGACATTCCTCATCGGCTACTATCACTTCCTGCTCTCTCGCTGCTATGGTCCTATCATCATTGTTCACCAGACTCCAGACCCAATGCTTCTGCCGTCTGACTATCAGGGTCAGGAGCCTTACGACGACTGCGTGAACTTCATTTGCGAGAAGTTCGACGAGGCTGCCAAGGGTCTTCCAGCAACACGTACTGGTGCTCAGGCAGGCGAATTCGGTCTTGCCACAAGCGTAGCTGCTAAGGCAATGAAGGCAAAGATGTTGCTCTATGCAGCTTCGCCTCTATTCAACGGCAACAGCAAGTTCTACTCTGAATTTAAGGACAAGAATGGCAACGCCCTTATGCCTTTGACATACGATGCCAACAAGTGGGAAAAGGCCGCCGCTGCATTCAAGGAGGCTATCGCCGCAGCCGAAACAGCCGGCTACCACCTATATGATCGTGGCGACTGCAAGCTCAACAAGAACGGCTATCCTGCCGACCCAAACGTGCGTGCTTTACGCTATACCATCACCGACTACTCGGCTGAGGACGAGAAGGCTGGTGCCAACTCTGAGGTTATCTGGGCTGACTCACGTGGTGAGGGCTACTATGGATTGCAGAACAAGAGTATACCGTACATCAATGGTGGATGGGGATGGAATGGTGTGGCTCCTACTATTGCCATGCTTAGCCGCTTCTACACCAAGAACGGTCTGCCTATCGACCAGGACAAGACATTCGACTATGCCAACCGCTGGGATCCGGTAGAAGTGGACGAAGCACATAAGGACGAGGCTTATCCAGGACGCAAGACTCAGAAGTTCAACCTCGACCGCGAGCCACGCTACTATGCTTGGGTTGCCTTCCAGGATGGATACTACGAGATTCTGAGTGCTTCAAACAACGGTGCATATAGTGATGATGCCAACTACACACTCACTTCAGACAACACTCACGGTCGACTTATCTGCGACTTCGTGCTCGGTGGCAACTGTAGCCGTGGTGTAGACGCTAACTCTAAGCGTACCAGCAACTATTCACCGACAGGCTTCCTGAACAAGAAGTTCATCAATCCAGACCTCATAAAGTCGAAGACAGGTGCCGACTACACCAATACTCCGTGGCCACTAATACGTCTTGCAGAATTATATCTTGGCTATGCGGAATGCCTCGTTGAGACAAACCACCTTGACGAAGCCTGCACTTATCTTAACAAGGTGCGCACACGTGCTGGTCTGCCAGGTGTAAAGGAAGCATGGGAGCAGTTTGGCAAGGAGCCTGCAAAGGCTACTACCAAGGAAGGTCTGCGCGACATCGTGCGCAACGAGCGCATGAACGAGTTCTATCTTGAGAATCAGAACTTCTGGGATATGCGCCGTTGGTTGCTCGCCGAGAAATACTTCAACGTAAAGGTGAAGGGCTTGAACATCGACGCTGATAATATCAACGACTTCGGTGAGGTTCAGGAGGTTGTATTCGAGCGTAAGTTCCAATCGCCTATGAACTACCTTATGCCAATCCCGTCTGCCGACATCAACCGTAACGACCACGTAGTACAGACTCCTGGTTATTAATAAAAAAGCATTGTTACAAATAAAAAGACACAATGATGAAAAAGACAATTATAAAAATGCTTATGGCTGTAGCTCTTGTTGGCACCGTAGCATCATGCTCTGATGACGACAATACAACACCGAGGGTGAACATCGAAGAGTCGACTGTCACCGTTGACAGCAAGCAGCCGGGCAAAGTGGTGTTCCACTGGACCACTCCAGAGAACGCAGACTTTTACTATATCAAAGTAGAGTATGACGACCCGGTTAAGGGGCATCGTGTACTCAACGCCAGCACTTATGCCGATTCTATTATGATTGACGGTCTGTATGCCAAGTATGGCGAACTGGCCTACTCGTTCACAGCAGTAAGCGAGGACGGCGGCGAGAAGGCTCTCTTCACAAAGACAGCCAAGGCTGGCTACGTGCCTGCCGACATCAAGGACTATGAGGTTGGACCTATCAGCCTTACAGCCGCACAGCTTTGGACCGACGACCAGGAGTCGTCAGAGGGTCCTATCGCTGCCCTCGTCGACGGCAACAACGGCACCTACTTCCACATGAGCTGGAGTGCGCCTTCTGCATGGCCTCACTACATCCGTGTAGACCTTGGCAAGAAGGTGAAGGGCATCTCATTCTGGTACAAGGGACGTAACAACGGCAACAATGACAACCCGAAGAAGATGACCATCCTCGCAAGCAACAATGTTGGCGACAACCCTGATGCTGCTGGAGCATGGGAGATTGGCAAGCTCGGAAGCGATGTTCTGCCAAGCGGCAGAGCTCCTGAGTACACTTCGCCGGGATTGTTCAGCGAGACTGAGTTCCAGTATCTCTGGTTGCAGATTGAAGAGGCTTACTCTGGCAGCAAGTGGATTGCTATGGCTGAACTTACTGTAAAGGAAATGACTCGCTCGATTTACGACCCTGAGAACGAACCAATCAAGTAGTCTAACTCAAGTATTCTTATGGCGAAACAAGCTCGTTAAGAATACAATAAAAAAGACTCCGTAGACAGCGGCTTGAAATATAGCCAATGTCTACGGAGTCTTTTGTTTTTTGAAATGTTTATGCCAACCCTGTATTCAGTAGGTTTTCTGAACTTTGCTGCACGCGCAAGCGGTATTTGTCGGCATAGTAGATGCTCATCAGTCGGCATGGCTCGTGTATGGTAGGAGTCAGGGCAAGAGCCACGTGTCCCATAGTGCGGCGCAGATTCAACTCCTGACTTCGTCATTGCGTCACCCAAAAATTTTCGTCAAAGAGTTTGGCGATTTTCTGATGTCTTGCCATCAGCATTGTTTGGGGGTAAACCTCCTTGTTCAGAGGTAGCTTAATTTGTATGGTTGTGATTGTCTTAGCCAATGCAAGCACCTTGTCTACGTTCATCTTAATCTCTGAGACTTTCAGCATACGCTCCAATTCCTTGTTCACTTTCAAAGCCACAAAGCAGATGCATATATGAGCCTCGATGCGTTTGCGTGTAAAGTGAAACATGGGACGTATTTCTATCTTTGATTTGGCTATACGGAAAGCCCGTTCTACGTGCCAAAGGTTGTGGTATGCTGTGTATACATCCTGTATTGGTATATCCGTATTGGTGAGATATCCTTTTAGGCCGTCCCATTCACACGCGTCACGCTCCTCATCATACAAATCCAGTTGAGGATGACGGCGGGATTCTTCTTTTGAAATCCATTCTTTTGCTTCATTGACAAGATTTTCGACCTCATCTTCATTATATGCAACACCAATTGTGGCAAGTTCCTTCATCTTGCGACCAATTTTCTCAACTACAATAACTCCGATATTGCCAGATGGATATTTCTTTTTGCGGACAAACATAGTTAAAATACCTTTCGTGTCACCCAATATTAGGTGACCCAAAGATTCAAAATATTGTTTATCAACAAGTTATAAAATACGGATTTTTTGAGTGACGAAGTCAGGAGATTGTATTGATAAAATAAAAAAATGTGTGTCAAAACTCGCAAGTTATGACACACACTTTTTTATTACTTCTTTTTTTTATTATTTCTCTTTATTTTGTTCCTGCATCTTTTTAATATGTTGCTCGTAGGCACGTGCCAATCCGCCTTCGCTCGTTTCCTTATACAAAGAAGGAAGGTCGTGGCCAGTCTGCTTCATCACCTTAACCACACGGTCGAACGATACAGTATGCGTGCCGTCGGAGAACGAGGCATATAGGTTGGCATCCAATGCACGTGTTGCTGCAAAGGCATTACGCTCGATACAAGGAATCTGTACCAGTCCGCAAACAGGGTCGCATGTCATACCAAGATGATGCTCAAGACCCATCTCGGCTGCATATTCAATCTGTGATGGACTACCGCCAAACAACTGACAGGCTGCTGCTGAAGCCATGGCACAAGCCACACCAACCTCGCCTTGACAGCCAACATCTGCACCTGAGATAGAAGCATTCTTCTTAACCACATTTCCAAATATACCGGCAGTTGCCATAGCATGCAGTATGCGTGTATCGCTAAACTTGTGTCCCTTGGCAAGATGATACAATACGGCAGGCAATACGCCACAAGAGCCACATGTAGGGGCTGTAACAATAGTACCGCCAGATGCATTTTCCTCGCTAACAGACAAGGCATAGGCATAAACAAGCGCGCGCGACTGCAACGACTGCTTATATCCGCTTGCCTTAACATAATATATAGGACCCTTGCGCGGAAGCTTAAGTGGACCAGGTAGTGCACCCTCGTGATCGATGCCACGCTCCACACTTAGCTGCATAGCCTTCCATACCTCCATAAGGTAGTCCCAGATGTCTTCTTCCTCGCATTCGTCAACATACTCCCAGTAGTTGCGTCCGTGGTTTTCGCACCATGTCTGTATCTCGAGCAGCGTGTTCTTCTGATATACCTCACGCTTGCTTGTAAGCCAACGTCCCTTTTCGCCTTCCGACAAGGCACCGCCACCAACGCTGTAGCAAATCCATTCGTCCATCTTTGCACCATTGGCATCAAATGATACAAACTTCATACCATTTGGATGGAAAGGCAAAAACACTTGTGGTTGCCACTCTATACGTAATGGAGCTACGGGGCGAAGCACCTCGTCTATAGCAACATCGGTCATGTGGCCACGACCAGTTGCGGCCAGACTGCCATATAGTGTAACCTCAAACGAAGCCGCGTTGCGGTTGTGGGATACAAATACCTGCGCTGCCTTTTGTGGACCCATAGTATGGCTACTTGACGGTCCTTTACCTATTCGGTATATTTCTCTTAACGATTCCATTGCTTATATGTGAGTCTTTAAATAGTTCAAGATGTTAATATATTGTTGTTTATACAGTTAATGTTTTGTTGCTATTTGAGTAATTGTTTTGTTGTTTACAAAGTTACGACAAATTTATTGATAGCTTGCAAGGCTAACGAAATACAACTGTTAAATATTTGTTAAATATGATGTTTGGATATTTAGAATTTTCTATTTCTACGTTATTAACTATAGAAAGGGGTGAGAACCAAGCCAATGTTTGGTGCATATCCTAATATATTAATGTGTAACTTGTTAAAAAGGAGATAATGTTATGAAGAAGTATCTTTTAATAGTCATGGCCATTATGTTTATGGCGGCAACGTCGGCATATGGCACGCAGAAGAGTGAGAAGGTTATGTCGATTCAGCCTTTTAGCGTGCTAAATGTTCTTGGAAATCTGGAGGTTGTATACGAGCAATCGAAGACGTGTGAGGTGCGCCTTGTGGGCGATGCCAACGACATCAACCAAATATACATAGAGAATAGCGGTGCTTCGCTCAATATCCGAAAGGCAGCCAAACAGATAGGCAATGTATATATAGACACATCAAAAAAGTCGGGAAAGTTCAACGTTGTTATAAAGGTAAAGGCTCCGGAGGTTAGTGTCTTCAATCTTGCAGGTGGCGGATATATTATTGTAGACAATATGTCGGGCAATAAGGTTACATTCAATCAAGCTGGTTCGGGCGGAATTACTGTTGGTAGCATAACTGCCAGCAATACATTCTTCAACAATGCAGGTTCGGGAAGCATACGTATTGATGAAGTCAAGGCTGATAATGTTTGTTTGTCGATGGCTGGTTCGGGTGTGATTAGCGGCAAAGTAAGTGGGGCAGACAAACTGAATTGCACGCTTACAGGGATTGGACGAATATATGTTTCGGGTAAGGCAGACAAGTATGGAAAGGTGATTATTGGCTCGGGCAGTATTGATGACAGTATGCTGAAGTACGACTCAATAAGCACTACAAGCACCCATACCAATGTGATAAAAGACAGTGATGCATCGAGCGCACCCAAAAGTCCTGACGGCATAATCAATGCCCAACCCTAATAGACAAAAGTGGATATCATACACAAATATCGACAATCGTGAATCAACTACAGTTTGAACAGATATCTCCGCAACTGCGCAATATAGCTACGGGTTATGCTAGGCGTTATCTTGCGCGTGCCGATGATGTAGACGATGCGGCAAGCGATGCTATGCTTAGGCTATGGGCTGTACACGACTCTCTCCGCGATACAGCCCATGCCAAACGTCTATCAGCTGTTGTTGCCCGCAATATCTCTATAGATATGTTGCGACGGCAACGTCTGGTTAGCATAGACGCAAGCGAGGTGCCAACGTCGTGGCTTATGAGGCAACAATCCAACGATGCAACTCCTGAAAGTCAGCTTGAATGGAAGGAAGACGAGCAATGGTTAAGGCAGCGCATAGAGCAATTGCCGCCAAGGGAGATGCAGGTTATGAGTCTAAGGCAGACCGAAAGGCGCACAAATGAGGAGATAGCCGCAATATTAGGCATTAGTAAAGAGTCGGTGGCGACGGTGTTATCGTCGGCTCGCCGAAAACTATTCAATCAGATAAAGGAAAGGAACAGAAAATGACCGATCTACAAATCATATCACTTCTACAGCGTTACATGGACGGCTTGACCACCATAGACGAGGAGAAAGCCTTGGCTGAATTCTTCAGCAAGGCTACCGATGACAATCGTCCCGAAGCTATATCGGCCGACGATTGGAGGGCCTATCGTGAGATGTTCGGCATGTTTGCAACGGCAAATGAACCTATAGAGCAGCCTAAGGAAGAGATATCTGCCATCACACATGGCTTTAACTTCCGCAATGTTGCTGTTTGGATAACATCTGCCGCAGCTGTGGTTCTGCTTGTGTTTGCAGCTTCAACTCAATTAGACAACAATACAATGGACAATCAGCCATTGGCACAACAGGTGATAAATAAGATATCTGTAGACTCGATTGCCGACAGTATCTCGGCCGAACGTCCACAGCCAATAGCTGTTGACAGCATAAAGCCACAGCCTGTTAAGCAACAAAGACACAAGACGGTTAGACCATATTGGCAACCACGTCCACCAAAGGTTTATGTTGCAGATGTTCTTGATGCAAAGCCAGACACTACAGATATTGAGGAAGCTGTACGCCAGGCCGACATTCTGTTGCAAGCTATAAGTGTACACCAGTCGGCTGAGATAAACCAGCTGGAACTTCAAGCCCTGGAAGTGTTCGAGGATGATGATTCTGACAACGACATGGCACAATAATAGAGTGTATATAATATTTAATATAAAAAACAGTAAAATATATAACGTATGAGACAGATTGTAATAATGGCATTATTGCTATTGCAGACTGTTGCGGTTTCGGCACAGGAAAAAATCGAGACAATCTTCAAGATAGTGTTGAATGATCCTTCGACCGAGGTATTGTCAAATACAAACTTTAATGTCGATTGCCCTGATGGCTCCGTAAGCTATTGCAAGTATACCGAGTTCAAACTCCCGACAAAAAAGAAAAAGTTGTTTGGTGAGATAGAGAAGGTTATGCTTAACGCCACGCTGAAGGCCTACGATGTGTATATAAAGAAGCCTGGTAGCAACGCCCAGCTTGTTAAAAATAACAAATACGTGTATGGTGTCAACAACGAGTACAGCGTGCAGCTTGGTGTCAATAAGTCGCACTATTATTATGGATTGTGCTTCAATGATGCCAACGACCCGCTTCGCCGACATGCCTACCTGTATATATGGTTTAAGGACGGCAGCAACTATCATTGCTATTACTATCATATATATGGTGTCAGTCCGGCCCGATTTGATGAGTACACGTCGAAAATCTCCGCGTCTAATAAGCCAACAACCAAGACGTCTGTAGTGCGTACAAAGACTTACACGGATGGCGATGTGGTTGTAACTACCACTTACGACAATAATGGTAATGTAAAAAGCACACAGTCGAGTACTTGGTCTGCGGAGATGAACAATATAAAGACCGATACCGACTTTATGCTTCAGTTTGGCAATATGCGCGTAGCTTTCCTTGATGCTATAAAGGATGCTGGTGCCAAAACGTTGCAGACAGGCATTGTGGTTAAGATGGCACGTATGTGTAAGGAATATAGCAAGCTGCTCACCCAAAACGAGAAGAAAACTTGCATGTACAGCATCAACGAAATGAAGGAGAAGCTGAAAAAGACCAATGCCGACACCTTTATGGATGGTATGCTGCAAGAGGCTTGGATTGCCCTGTCCAAATAGAATTGTTATGTCAGTTTGCTGATGCTTATGAACCAATTAATTTAACAGTCAGTATCAGTCAGTATTCATTTCAGTACCGCCTAACTGCTACTCCAGTACCAATTGTATGATACTGCAGTACCATATAACTGAAACTCCAGTACCAGTTATATGAAACTCCAGTACCAGTTATATGGTACTAAAAAACGGTACTGTTATCTATTGGCAAATAGATAAGGCTCATCCAGAATATTAAGTGATATAAGTTAGAATATCAGTTTATATCCCTTAAAATTCTGGATGAGCCTTATTTTTTACCTTAAAGGTTTTGCCTTCTTTTATTTTGCGTTATATGTAGACGATGATGTTGTTTGTCGGCGGATGATGATGTTGTTCATCTGCCGACAATCAAGTTGTTCATCTGCCGACAATCAAGTTGTTCATCTGCCGACAATCATATTGTTTTATCCGTAGATAATATTTCCGTTCTCGTCGCGGTTCTCGTCGATGAACGACTTGTTGTACTGGGTCATACCACGCAACGACATACCCATGTTAGAGAATCCGCCGTCGTGGAAAAGAGTCTGCATAGTAACCTTCTTGGTAAGGTCGGAGAACATCACAACGCAATAGTCGGCACATTCGTCGGCACTTGCATTGCCAAGTGGAGACATACGGTCGCTGAAGTCGTAAAGACCATCAAAGCCCTTGATACCGCTTCCGGCTGTGGTGAATGTAGGCGACTGAGAAATAGTGTTGATGCGCACCTTCTTCTCGCGGCCATAGATATAGCCGAAGCTGCGTGCTATAGACTCAAGCAGCGACTTGGCGTCTGCCATGTCATTGTAGCCGAAGAAAGTACGGTGTGAAGCTACGTATGTAAGAGCAAGAACCGAAGCCTCATCGTTAAGAGCGTCAAGCTTCTTGGCTACCTGAAGCATCTTGTGGAATGATATGGCCGAGATATCGAGGGTCTTGTCCAGAAATCCATAGTCAAGATCGTCGTATGTACGTTTCTTGCGCATGTTAACGCTCATTGCACATGAGTGGAGCACAAAGTCAATCTTTCCACCCAAAGCCTCCTGAGCCTTAACAAAGAGATTGTTCAAATCCTCTACCGATGTCGCATCAGCTGGGATAATAGTTGCGCCGGTCTTCTTGGCAAGCTCGTCAATAGTGCCCATACGACATGCCACAGCAGTGTTGGTCAACACTATCTGAGCGCCTTCCTCTACGACACGTTCTGCTACTTTCCACGCAATCGATGCGTCATTCAATGCGCCGAAGATAATACCGCGCTTTCCTTTCAATAAATTGTAAGACATAAATGTTCTATTATATTATATAATGTATGTTTAATGTTTATTGATGCTATCCTTTTCGATTTATCCAACAAATTAGTCTTTTCTTTACCTTGATGTATTCTTAAGACTGTGCAAAGGTATAACTTTTTGCACATTTACCAATAGTTGTGTGCGAAAAAGTGCACTAATTTAGTGTTTTTATATCCTATATCATCATATAATTGCACAAACCTAATAGAATGTGCATTAATTTGGCCTATTTTGATATAATAAATTTCTTGCCTTTATTAATAACAACACCACGATAATTTGCACCAACTTTTTGTCCCATTATATTATATAATGTGTTATTGTTCATATTTGTTGTTTGGTCCTTATTTGTAGATATATCAACGATGTTAGTGGTGCCGAGGTTTTTGAAAACAGAGTTGTATAGATTGTCATAGTTATGGCTATACCAATCTTTTACATAATCTGCCTCTTCCTTCAGATCTTTTTTAGAGCAACTGGATTGCCGTTCCACTTAGAATATTCACGCTCCCAAGCCCCAGAAATAGTTAGAGCCTCTACATAGCTGTCTACACGACTATTAAATCCATCCTTTGATAATATGCCATTCGTGCTCAAATTACGCCAACAAACAGCTACACGGTTACGATAATCAATAATGTTGTTGTACCATAGACGGGAAAAAATTCTCGTTGGTAAAATCTCTTGGTTTGTAGCAGGATAGTTATAATATGTTCCGTCCCAGTTTCCTCCAAGTGAACAATCAAGGTCCCATGGTGTCAACATTATACATTTACTTTCATTTTTGTCAACAATACTTAAGAAAGTATTCTTCAGATTATTGTCATGAAGCCCTTGTGAAAGCAAAAAAACATGGTAGTCAATAAAGTTTTGCAAATAGAATTGCTTATCGATACCTTTTGTAAACTCTTTATCAGAAGATGAGGTACAATAATCAATAAATTCTTTAAGTGGCATGTAGCTATCTGCACACGGATAATCGTCAGGGTAGTCAAGCGACCAATTGTTCCATATTTCTTTATCCATACTTTCTTCGTTATAGCCATTCAGGTTGGCAGCATCTCCCCAACTTTCACACTTATACATTACACCATTTATCTTCACATTATCTTTATCCGTGTCGTCTGCCTTCTTTATACCGAGCAACTTTCGATTAACCTTGTCTGACATGCAATACAAACCATGATACTCTCCGTTTATGAATAATTCAACGAAATACCCTTTGGTTCCATTGCGGTTTTCGGTGTCTGTTGAATATGGGGTAGAGGACATGCTGTTCCATATATCAAAGTTTATTCTGTTGCGCATACGCAACCGGTCGATAGCCATGGCATCAAGTATCCAAGCGTCATCCTTACGTATGCCTAATATTTTTGCATTCAGACTATTCCCTTTTTCATTAAGTAATTTTACATTGAATGATTTTTTGTCATATACCAGCGATGAGGCGCCTCTATACTTCACCTTACAATTGAATGTAGCCTCAATGTTACCGTTTGTGCGTTTTAATGGGTCGACAATTTCAATTTTGGCTTGAGTATATTCAGGTTTACTTACTTTGTCTATTTTTACAGTTAAATTAACTAATGGCAGCGAGTTCTCACCTATCATATTCTTCATCGTTGTAAAGTTTGGTGTTTGAGAAGAGATTGTTGCCACATAAGCCAAAATAAAGTAAATAGCGAGTAGTATTCTTTTATTCATAATAATTAAATTCTGCAACACTTAGTTTATAGAGGAGAAAGTACGTATTTTCTATAAGTGATTGAGAATGAGATAAGTTTTTATCTCATAAAAAGAAGAGGTTACGA